>PVBE010377900.1_pt1 | contig 17123 bp, 12 predicted proteins | sample 1631181 | NCBI WGS metagenome assembly PVBE01 (sample SAMN08397723, study PRJNA350692) | Marine metagenome, whole genome shotgun sequencing project. | isolation source: water | place: Pacific Ocean | collected 2012-04 | reverse complement strand
GCTACTCGGTGGTTATTTCCATCCAGGCAGCTTTCTAAAAACGGCGCGGTCCTGCACTGAGGCCGAACCAAGCCTTGCTTCAGCCGAACTGCAGACCGCCATCGCCGAACTCTGGGACGGACCAGCCGAACAGACCTGGCGCCACCTGCTGATCAAAGGCCTGAATCAACTCAACGACCGGCGCAGACAACGCGGGGTGGTTGGATTTTCAGGGCTGCTGGATGCACTCGACCCCGCTCAGTCGGATGCTGCAGAAGCTTGGCTCACTCCTCTGCGGGCACGCTATGGGGTAGTCCTGATCGATGAGTTCCAGGACACCGACCCGCTTCAGTGGAGACTGCTGAAAAACGCTTTCTCAACACCAGACCATCTGCTGCTGATGGTCGGGGACCCCAAACAGGCGATCTACCGCTTCCGCGGCGGAGATCTGAATACCTACAAAGCTGCACGGCGTGATGCGGACTGCATTGATGACCTGCTCGACAACCGCCGCACAACACCACTGCTGATGCAGGCCATGAATCAGCTGATGGCGCCTGGACTGCTGCAATCCGAACTCTCGGTGCCTGAGGTGACGCCAAGATCTTCCGCACAACCCCTGCCCTTGCTGAAGGGAGGTGCATCACTCCAGATCCACGACATCAATCCGGATGACGACGACGGAAACAGCAGCCGTACATCTATTGAGGAGCGGATTCCCCGCATTGCGACCGACCTGATCCTGCAGACCCTGAGACACGATCCAGGCCTGGATCCCTCCGAACTCTGCATCCTGGTCAGCAGGCATCGCCAGGCCGAAGACATCCGCGCAGAGCTGGCGGCTGCCGGGCTGCCGAGCCGCCTTGTCAGTCAGGGAGATGTCTTCAGCAGCCAGGGAGCATCGGATCTGCAGACATTCCTCGACGCACTTTCACGCCCTGCCCACGCCGGTGGATTACGGCAGCTGGCCGTGTCCTCACTGCTGCAGTGGAGAAGCGATCAACTGGCAGACGCCGATGGCAACGGTCAGCTGGATCAGCTGGCCTCTCTGCTCCAGCAGCTCGCCATCGATCTGCCGAAGTTTGGGCTGATGGGGTGCCTGGCACGCCTGATGGATGGGCAGACCGTGGCCGATCTATCGAGCCGCGGCCGCTTGCTCGGTGACCTTCAGCAATGTGCACGACTTGTGCAGGACACGATGCACCGCCAGGGCTTGGATGCTTCAAGTGGCGCCGATTGGTTGCGACGCCAACGCCTGTACCCTCCCGACACGATCCCGGAACAGCGTCAGCCCTTCAGTGATCTGGCCGAGAGTGCGGTTGCTGTTGTGACTGTTCATCGAAGCAAAGGGTTGCAGTATCCGGTGGTGATCTGCCCCTACTTATGGGAAGCGCCCTCCCCTTCAAAAGGTCCGCTGTGGCGAGTGCCCACTGCTGACGAGTCCGGCAGCTGGCGCGTAGCGCTGAATCCACATTGGGGACTGGGGCATACGGCAAGCCAACGCGATGAACTGGAACGTCGCGCTGAAGCGGAACGTCTCGCCTACGTCGCGATCACGCGGGCCGAACGCCATCTCGTTCTGTTTCAGGCCAGGGCAGCTCGGCAGGAGGGCAATCCACTCACCGCATGGCTGGAGCAACTCGCTGACCCACCGGGTCCCTTGATCAGCCTGCACCGAGCCGAATTCAACCGCCTATCAGAGCGCTGGCACCCCCTGATGGTTGAACGGAACCTGCAATGTGGCGCCGTGCCAGGTCATGCTTTTGACCGCAGTTGGGGACGCAGCAGCTACTCGGCCTGGATCTCAGGCCACGGCAAGACGACAACCGCCAGCCCAGACCCGCGCAACCTTGAGGAAGGACGAGATGTGGATGCACAGACCGGCGCAGATGAAGAAAGCCTCTCCTTCAGCGATCAAAGCGATCCGTTGTATCCCGAAGACAGTCCGTTGGGAACATTTCCCAGGGGTGCAGCAGCCGGTGATTGCCTGCACCGCATCCTGGAGCAGATCCCATTTGACCAAGACATCGAACAGGACGACAACCGCGCTCTGGTGGAACGAGAACTCACGCGTTCAGGCCTGGAGAGCGACAGGGTGGACGCAGTTCTCGAGGGTCTGGAGACACTGATGCAGGCCCCCTTCGGAGGGCCACTCGGTGATCTGCAACTGAGGTCGTTGCACAGTGGACGGCGTTTGCATGAACTCAGCTTTGATCTGCCTGTCGCTCATCAGGGCAGAGCGGTTCAGCCCAAGCAACTGGCGCGGGCCTTTCGCGTTGAACCACATCATCGATTCGGTGAAAGCTACGCCGATTCCCTCGAAGATCTGGAGTTTTTCAGCAGAGGCTTTCTCACTGGCTCCATTGATCTGGTTTTCACTGATGGCGACGATCCCGCCACGGCTCGCTGGTGGATTGCGGACTGGAAAAGCAACTGGATCGGCGAAAGAGACGTGGATGGGCGTCCATTGCACTGCGGACCCCGACACTATTCACAACGCGCCATGGAGGAGCAGATGTATCAGCATCACTATCCTCTGCAAGCTCATCTCTACCTTGTCGCCCTGCATCGGTTCCTGCAGTGGCGACTCGACGGCTACCAGCCCGAGCGACATCTCGGCGGATACGCCTACGTTTTCCTTCGTGGTGTTTCCAGGTCTGGCGGAAGCGGCGTGATTCTTGAAACAGCACCTCTGCAACGCCTCCATGCGCTCGACTGTGTCCTGCGAGGTGGTGATTAATGGATCCCAGTGATCGCACGGCGGTCTCATCGGCTCTGAGCAGAGGAATGATGTCGATGTTGCTGCGTCGTTATCCACCTCCGGCGGAGTTCGGAAACAACGAGCTCAGGGCTCTGAAAGATCTTGTGCAGGCGATGTTCCAGGCTCTCAGCCGGGGTGAGATGAGCATCGATCTGGGCACCAGCAAGCTGAAACCCGTTGAGCTGGAGGCTGATGGCTGGCCCGAGACGCACCGACGGGTGATTGAAGCCAGCGGCTGGTTGCAGAAAGAGCCTCTGCTGATGGTGATGGAAGGGAATCACCTGATCTGGCGACGTTGGCATCAGGGCATGGAGATGCTGAAGAAGACTCTGATCCAACGCAGTGCACTGTCCCCTGTTGGCAAGCCAAGCAGACGTTGCAGCGAAGATGGCACCAAAAAATTAACGTCGGAGCAGACGTTCAATCCGGAGCAGCGAGCAGCGGTCAATGCGGTCAGCGATCACAGGGTGGTGCTGCTCAGCGGAGGACCCGGTACCGGTAAAACCAGCACCGTGCGCGCCATGCTGATCCGAGCGATGGAGGATCGCGGAGACCTGCGCATTCATCTGGCCGCTCCAACAGGAAAAGCAGCACGACGACTGCAGGATTCCATACGAGGCGATCAACGCACAGCTGAATTGCCCTGCACCACATTGCATCGGTTGCTCCAGGCCAGACCAGGCGGCTTCAGCCGTCATCGCCGCAATCAACTGGCGCTGGATCTGCTGGTGATCGACGAAGCGTCAATGGTCGACCTGACACTGGCGCAGGCCCTGATTGATGCTCTTCCAGCCACTGCGCAACTGCTGCTTGTTGGTGATGCCAACCAGTTATCGCCGATCGGAGTGGGTGCTGTCTGGCAGCATCTGCAGAAAGAGGAACTGCAGCGGCGATTCGGAACTGCTGCTGTACGTCTCCACCAGGTGTACAGAAATCGAGGGGACCTGGCTCGACTGAGCTCGGTGTTGTGCCGTCAGGGAACGGAAACCTTCTGGAACGAACTCGCTGATCTCGATGACAAGACCAACGTGCATCAACTGGTCTCTGAGTCTTCTCGGTTGCCGGCGTCGGTGACCGATGCCGTGAACCAGCAGCTGAAGAACCTGAGGTTGGCGGCCAACACCCTGGAGATCAGGCCTGATGGATCTCCCGATCCCGGCCAGGCCGGTGCCCTTCTCGAGCGACTCGATGCCTTGATCGTGCTCTGCCCGCGTCGTCGGGGGTTATGGGGCGTGGACAGTCTGCATCGACAGCTGGTGTCTGGCAGTGATGCCCGTGATTGGCCCGAGGGGTTGCCTGTTCTCTGCAGCGACAATCAAATCGAACTGGGTCTTGCCAACGGAGACCTCGGACTCTGCATCGGCAGTGGCGAAACACGCAGGTTGCTGTTCCGATGCAGTGATGACTCAGGCCGCAGTGTTTATCGACTGCTGCATCCAGCCAGGGTCCGCCGAATTGAGCCTGCTCTGGCTCTCACGATTCACAAAGCTCAGGGCAGCGAAGCTGATCAGGTTCTGCTGCTTTGGCCACCCTGCGAAGAAGCTGGCAAAACTGCTCTTCTCTACACCGCTGTCACCAGGGCTCGTCATCAACTGACCGTGGTGCGACTGGCATCCTCAATAAGCAGCGGCATGCTGGGGACGATCGATCGTCAGGGGTCGGTGTGACGACAAGAGTGGAGCGTCCCTGGGGCTGGTACGAAGAGCTGGCCGAGGGAGCCGGCTACAAAGTGAAACGACTGCTCGTGAAGGAGAACGCGCGTCTCAGCCTGCAACGCCACCAGCATCGCAGCGAACATTGGGTGATTGCCGCTGGCAGAGGATCCGTTTACTGCGATGGCATCTGGATGGATGCCGCAGTCGGAAATACGTTTGACATCCCCGTTCAAGCTGTTCACCGGGCCTTCGGGGGCCCCGGAGATCTTCTGATCATCGAAGTCCAACAAGGTGCAATCCTGCTGGAATCCGACATCGAACGTCTGGAGGACGACTTCGGGAGGGTGATACCTTAAGTCTCCACCTTTGAAAAGAAGGCAAGCAATACAGCGCGGCACAACTTGCCGATGGGACGTTGCAGGCCTGATTTGAAGGATCAATCAGGCAGAGCGCCATCATCGACATGACCCAGACGCAACCGCAGGCCGTTGAGCCCTGCGCAGTGGATCTCAGTGTTTCAGAGCTCCATGAACCGACAACCTCAACCAGTGATGACACGCTCTTCACCACTGTGATTGAACCGATCGGAGACGACAAATCAGCTGCTGAACAAAGCACTGAGGAGTCCAATTCCTCCGGCTTCTCAGGCTTCGGATTCAGCGGGGCGCTGCTGAAGACCCTGGAGGAAAAGGGCTACAAGGAGCCATCGCCGATTCAGAAAGCGGCGATTCCAGAACTGATGCTGGGCCGTGATCTGGTCGGCCAGGCTCAGACCGGCACAGGCAAGACCGCTGCCTTCGCGCTTCCCCTGCTTGAACGCCTGGAAGGTCGCAGCAATCTGCCGAGGGTGCTGGTGCTCGCACCCACTCGTGAACTGGCCATGCAGGTGGCCGACTCTTTCAAGGCCTACGCCGCCGGACATCCGCATCTGAATGTGCTGGCGATCTACGGCGGATCCGATTTCAGATCGCAGATCCATGCCCTCAAGCGAGGGGTGGATGTGGTGGTTGGGACACCTGGAAGGGTGATGGACCACATGCGCCAGGGAACGCTGAACACCTCAGGGCTGCGCAGTCTGGTGCTGGATGAAGCCGACGAAATGCTGCGGATGGGCTTCATCGATGATGTGGAGTGGATCCTCGAGCAACTCCCTGAGGAGCGTCAGGTGGTGCTGTTTTCGGCAACGATGCCGAATGAAATCCGCCGCCTTTCGAAGCGCTATCTGAGCGAACCGGCAGAGATCACGATCAAGACCAAAGACCGGGAAGCCAAACGGATCCGTCACAGATCCATCACCCTTCAGAACGCCCACAAACTCGAGGCCCTGAACCGGGTCCTTGAGGCTGTCACTGGCGAGGGGGTGATCATTTTCGCCCGCACCAAAGCGATCACCCTCACCGTGGCTGAGTCACTGGAGGCGTCAGGTCACGATGTGGCGGTTCTCAATGGTGACGTTCCTCAGAACCAGCGCGAACGAACTGTTGACCGCCTGCGCAAAGGCACGGTGAACATTCTGGTGGCGACAGACGTGGCGGCCCGTGGTCTCGATGTGGACCGGATCGGGCTGGTGATCAACTACGACATGCCGTTTGACAGCGAAGCCTACGTGCACAGAATCGGGCGAACAGGTCGTGCCGGTCGCACAGGAGAAGCCATTCTTTTCATCACTCCAAGGGAGCGTCGCTTTGTCGGCAACCTCGAACGGGCCGTGGGGCAGGCCATTGAACCCATGGATATCCCCAGCAACGCCCAGATCAACGAAAGCAGGTTGAACCGGCTGCGCAGCCGCCTCAGTCAGGCTGCTTCAGCAGAAAGCAACGAAGAAACCTCGCTGCTGCAGGAACTGATTGAGAGAGTTGGCCAGGAGAACGAGCTGAGCATGGAGCAGCTGGCAGTGGCAGCTCTGAAGCTTGCAGTGGGTGATCAGCCCTTGCTGGTGCAGGGTGATGAAGGCTGGCTCAAGACACCTGCCCGCGCTGATCGTCGTGATGATCGTCGTGATCCGCGCGGTCGTCGTCGCGTGGATCGAGAGTCACGCCCACCTGAAGACAACATGATGCGTTACCGGGTTGAAGTGGGTTATCGCGACCGTGTCAAACCCGGAAACCTTGTCGGTGCCATCGCCAATGAGTCAGGTCTGCAGGGTCGAATGATCGGGAGGATTCAGATTTTTGATTCCCACAGCCTTGTCGATCTCCCCAAGGGCATGCCGGAGGATGTCTACAACGCTCTTCGCAAACTGAAGGTCATGAACCGGGAGCTCCAGATCACCCAAGCATCCTGAATCGGATGGCCAATCGCTTTTGGAACATCAGCGTGGCTCTCGCCACGCTGATAGCTCTCTCTGATCCCGCAAACTCCACGGAAGCTGAAAACAAAATCACCCAGCTTTGCCTTGCAGGCTTCAAATCAGCCATGAGCCAGGCAGGAAAAATCCCTCCAGCGGGGATGGGTGATTTCACCTGTGACTGTTTTCTCAGAGAAATGAACAAAGGCAATTCAATTCAGTGGCAATCTCTGCTGGGCACCATTGAATCGGCACAGAAAACCTGCAAACAGAAAGCAGCTGAACGCTTCAAAATCTGAATTTCATCCACTATTCGTCAGCTGCAGACGGAACAAGGGTGTCTTTCTCTGAAGGTGAAACGGTGACCCTAAACCCGCTCATCACCTCTTCAGAAGGCCCAGCTGCGAATCGAACACTGTATTTCGCATCTCTTTTCTGTCCAGGCTGTAGCGTGTTGCAGCATCAGCTTCATCGTTCGGCTCTGATCGGCTCGCTCCCCCCGGCTTCAGCTTCTCGGCTACAGCATCAAGGACTTTCCAATTCGGACCACGGCTTCACTGATCAAATGTCCATCGGTCCCAACAGGAAATGACCATTTACATCGGCAATCTCTCCTTCCAGGCAGAGCAGGAAGACCTGCTCGACCTGTTCAGCCAGTACGGCGAAGTGAAGAGCGCCAGCCTGCCTCTCGACAGAGAAACAGGGCGCAAGCGCGGCTTCGGCTTCGTTGAAATGAACACTGACGAAGACGAGCAGAAAGCAATTGACGATCTCCAAAACGTCGAATGGATGGGTCGGATGATCCGTGTGAACAAAGCCACACCCCGTGAGCGCAGCGGTGGCGGCGGCGGTGGACGTGGTGGATATGGCGGCGGTGCCGGCCGCGATGGCGGTGGCGGTGGCTACGGCGGTGGTGGCGGAAACCGCTGGTGATCACCGGTGGGAGTCAGTTCAGAGAGCTGGCTCCTGCTCCCGGACTTCCAGCCACAGATCACGCTCAAGTGCATGCCGTTTTAAGGGATTTCCCGCATCCGGTTGTCCAACTTCGCCCCCTCATCTGAGCGTCCGGAATCCTGCAGACCAGAGTCTGCCGTGACGATGAGCCTCATACCGACGCAATCGGTTCAGGGCGCGTGAACGGGTCATGCAACCTCCTCGTTCTGCTTTCACGTTCCAGCTCGGCTGTGAATAGTTCCAAGAGCCTGCCCAACTCAACGCTTGAATGAAAGTGTGCGCGCACCGAGCGGATGCCCCATTCCAAGACCCACGCCAGTGAGCAGGCGCCTCTGATTCGTTTGTTCCAGCATCTGCGCCCCTACCGCCGCAGGGTTTGGTCTGCGGCCACCTGCTCGGTCATCAACAAAATCTTCGATCTGGCACCGCCAGTGCTGATCGCACTTGCTGTCGATGTCGTTGTTCAGCAGGACACGTCCTGGCTTGCTCAGCTCGGAGCCACCACGGTGATCAGCCAGCTGATCGTGCTGGCAGTGCTGTCTTTCCTGGTCTGGACGACTGAATCGTTTTTTGAATATCTCTATGGCCTGCTCTGGCGCAATCTCGCTCAGAGCGCTCAACACAGCATGCGTCTGGAGGCCTATGCCCATCTTCAGAAACTGGAGATGGACTTCTTTGAACACGACAGCAGCGGAAGGCTGCTCACGGTGCTCAACGATGACATCAATCAACTTGAGCGATTTCTGAACCACGGAGCCAATGAAATTCTGCACCTCATCACCACGGTGCTGCTGGTGGGAGGGGTGATGTCGGTGTTAGCCCCAGGTGTGGCTCTCTTCGCCTTCCTGCCGATCCCGGTCATTCTCTTCGGCTCACTGAATTTCCAGCGCAGACTTGCTCCACGCTACGGCGAAGTGCGAAAGCGAGCAGGAGAGCTGGCCTCAAGGCTCACCAACAACATCGGAGGCATGCTCACCATCAAAAGCTTTGCAAAGGAGGGATGGGAACTTGAGCAGCTGCGCCTTGAAAGTGATGCCTACAGGGAGTGCAATCGCCATGCGATCAGGATCTCCGCCGCATTCATTCCACTGATCCGATTCGCCATTCTGTTTGCATTCCTGTCAATTCTGATCGTGGGAGGGATTCAGGCCAGGAATGGTGTGATCGCAGTTGGCACCTACAGCTTTCTTGTGTTCATCACCCAGAGGTTGCTCTGGCCGCTCACCACTCTCGGCCGCACACTGGACGACTACCAACGCTCCATGGCCTCAACGAATCGAGTTCTGGATCTGATCGACACACCGATCGAGATTGCTGGTGGAAGCCGCCGCCTAGCCCCCGAGCAAGTGCATGGAGACATCCGCTACGAGCTGGTCGATTTCGCCTATCGAAATCGACCAGCTCTGCTGAACAGATTCAACCTGGCCATTCCCGCAGGCAAAACCCTGGGAATTGTCGGAGCAACCGGCTCAGGTAAAAGCTCTCTGGTGAAACTGTTGCTGAGGCTTTATCCCCTGAATGCAGGAAGAATTTTCCTCGATGACATCCCGATTGAGCAGCTTCGGCTTGATGATCTGCGGCGATCAATCGCCCTTGTCAGTCAGGACGTCTACCTTTTTCACGGGAGTGTGGGTGAAAACATCGCCTACGGCGCCGACCATGCCTCACCTGAGGACGTGTATGCCGCGGCGCGAGAGGCCGAAGCGCTCGAGTTCATTCGAGCACTGCCTGAGCAGTTCGACACAATTGTCGGCGAGAGAGGTCAACGCCTCTCCGGAGGCCAGCGCCAACGCATCGCTCTGGCGAGAGCGATTCTGAAGAACGCTCCTGTGTTGATCCTCGATGAAGCAACCGCTGCAGTGGATAACGACACTGAAGCCGCGATCCAGCGTTCGCTGATGCGCATCACCGCGAACCGCACCACATTGGTGATTGCACATCGACTCAGCACGGTGCGACATGCTGATCGCATCGTCGTCATGGATCACGGAAGCATCGTGGAAGAAGGCACCCATGAACAACTGCTGCATCAAGCTGGTGTCTATGCCGATCTCTGGCGCGTTCAGGCCGGACTTCGCCGCGATGAAGCACTGATCCTTTGATGATCCACCTGCTCACTGCGGCGTCACCGGGGTTTACATCGCTGTCCCATCTGGCCCAACAGCCATTGGGCAGCCTCGCCTTGCTCGTCGCACTGGCAATGCTGGTTCCGCCCCTGTTCAGGCGAACAGGTCTTCCCGATCTCGTCGGCCTGCTTCTCGCTGGCGTTCTGATGGGCCCCAGCGCTCTCAATCTTCTGCAGCCAGACGGTGAAACCCTTCAACTCGTTTCTGACATCGGTGCGATCTACCTCCTGTTCATCGTCGGACTCGAGATTGATCTCGATGAATTCAACCGTGTTCGCAGTCGATCTCTGACCATCGGAATTCTCCATTTTGCCGGTGGCATGGCAACCGGGGGAGCCATTGGACTCCTGCTCGGCTATCCACTGGTGCCCTGTCTGCTGATCGGGAGCCTGATTGCAACCCATACCCCTTTGGGCTATCCGATCGTGCGCAGTTATGGAGCCCAGCGAGATGAAGCTGTGGTGGTCAGCGTTGGCAGCACCATTCTCACCGATATCGCCTCTCTGGTTGTTCTCGCGATCGCCATTGGTCTTGGCAGGCAGTCTTTTTCACTAACCAATCTGGCCGGCCTGATCGTCAGCATCGCCATCTTTGCGGTGGCCGTCGTCACGATCATTCGCAGGGTCGGACGCAGGATCTTCCGCGGAAGCGTCAACGATGAAAGCAGGATCTTTCTCACCATCCTGCTCATCCTGTTCATCGCTTCGATTGGAGCTGAGCTTGCCGGTGTGGAAAAAATCGTTGGAGCCTTTCTGGCTGGACTGGCGGTGAATTCCGTGCTGCCGGAGGGCAAGTCAAAACAGCAAGTGATTCTGGTTGGTGCAGCTCTGTTCATCCCCATCTTTTTCATTCACCTCGGCCTCCTTCTTGATCTGAACAGCCTCAAAAACTCCATCAGCGATTTCCATCTGCCTGTTCTGATGGTGATCGGAGTGATCAGCTGCAAAGGCGTGGTGAGCCTGATTGCCGGTTGGGCCTTCCGGTACAACGGCAACCAGATGGTGATGATGTGGTCGCTGGCCATGCCGCAGGTCGCCGCCACACTGGCCACGGCATTCATTGGCTACGAAGCCGGATTGCTCGACCAGACGGTGCTGAATGCCGTTCTGGCGATGATGGTGGTGACCGCAACCCTTGGACCGATCCTCACAGCACGTTCCGTCAGGCAGCTGGTGGAACCGAAACGAACACGTCACAGTGGCGCAGCGCCTGGAGAGGAGGCCCTCACAGCAGATGACACCCCCCTTGATGTGGTCAGTCGGCCTCTGACCATTGTCGTTCCCATCGCCAATCCTTCCACGGAACAGGGGCTTCTGAGCATTGCGTCACGGCTGCTGAGTGGCAGTGCCGAAGTGCAGGGGCAGTTACTGCCCCTGGCGCTGGTCTGCCCCAGTCTCGAAGAAGCGCGGGGGGGATTGACTCGCGCCGTGGCATCCGCCAGGGAGCGGCTGTCCCAGGCTGCGACCATTGGCAAACAGCTCAAGGTCAGAACCCGCTGCCTGCTGCGACTGGATGAAGACATTGCCGGCGGAATGAGTCGCAGCGCCCTGGAACAGGGTGCTGATCTGTTGATGATCGGAGCGGGACGGCCGGACAAGCTGAGGCGCTGGTTCTTCGGTGACCTCGTTGACGGTGTCTGCCGCAGCGCACACTGCCCCGTTGTGGTGGTCAACCTGGCCGAACGCCGGGTCGAAACGCTTCAACGAATTCTTGTACCCATCAAAGACCTCTCCGCGAGCGCCCGCGAACAGTTTGAGCTTGCTCAACGGCTGCTCGCGAGCCAATCCAGCGACCAGGGCCTGGTCACGCTTTTGCACATCGTTGATCCTCGGCTCAATCGATCTGAACGCAGCCGGATCGAACAGGAGCTGCGTCGCTGGCAACCCCGCAGCAGCATGGGCAGCGTCATTCGGATTCAACTCGCAGCCGGACCAGGGGTTGAGACCAAGATCGAACACAGCAGCCGCGATCACGATCTGGTGATCCTGCGTTCTCAGCGACGTCAGGTTGCGGGACTACCCATCCCGGCGAGTGATCGAACCAGCAATCTGGTGTCTCTGCTGAAGTGCGCTTCGATGGTGATCAGCGAGCCCCTGACCTAAACCCCTCAAAAAACAAGAAATGATTAAGAAAAGGAGATTTCAGGCTTAAAATTCCGAAATGGATGTTGTGCGAAGAGTTCGACCCAAAACCTTGCTCCTTTCAGCTGTTGCTGGGCTGACGGGAGGTTTTTTATTGGCGATTCCCCTCAGCCGCTCGCTCTCGCCAACTTCCGAAGCCCCGCTTCTGCTGCCTGTCAGCAATCCCTTTTCAGCCTGGTCAGGCTTTGGAAATCGAGAAATCCTCGTGCTCGGGCTTGATGACGGGGGCGGAAACACCGACGCGATCTTCACATTGAAGGTGGAAGGTGGTCGGACCTCCATCACCCAGATTCCGAGAGACAGCTACATCGATTCCCACAGCTTTGGGCCTGTAAAGGCCAATGCTCTGTATGCCTATGGAGGCCATGAAGCCGTGAAGGCTGAGTTGACAAGGCTGATGGGTCGTCCGATTGACCATCACATCCTTGTGAACCTCAATGGAATCCGAACACTGAGCGATCTGGTGGGCGGTGTTGAAGTCGATGTCCCGAAACGCCTTTACTACCGTGATGACAGCGGTGGTCTGCTGATTGATCTGCAACCGGGACCTCAGCTGCTCAAAGGTCGCGAACTGGAGGGTTTCCTTCGTTGGAGACAGGATGAAGAAGGTGACCTCGGTCGTTTGGCTCGACAGCAGCTCGTGCTGAAAAGTCTGTTCAGCCGACTCACCCGGCCAGACCACCTTGTCAAACTGCCTGCACTGATCAAAGAGGCCGGCAACAACCTTGAGACCGATCTCGGTGCTATGGAGCTGGGCGGACTGATCACGGCGATGGGGCTGACGGAACTGGAGACCGAGCGCCTTGACGCACGCCCCTTCGACCGTAACGGCATCAGTTATCTCGATACTGCATGGCCGGCTCAGGAAAGCGATGATGATTCGATGGAGTCCGGCAGTTCGCGTTACCGCTTCCTTTACTGAGCCAGGTAAGAGCCTTCATCGCCAAGGGCACCCACAATGGCGATGCCTTCATTTGCATCCGTGGACAGGAATCTGCTGCGACAGAGCCTCAGGCTCGGGTTGAGCATCCTGATCACATGCGCCATTGCGCAGCACTTCCAACGCATCACCTATCTCTGGTACCCGCTTCTGGCCGTCAATCTTGTTGTTGACGATCAGGATGAAAACAGTCTTCGAGCTGCCCGGGGACGCCTTCTAGGAACCGTGACCGGCGGGCTGATCACATTTCTTGTGCATTCGATCATGGCCGGCTGGATCGGCATCCTGGTAAGCCTTTTGATCTCGATTCCGCTGCTGCGGCGGCTTGGCTGGACAAGTGGCCTGTCGACAGCCGTGACCGTCACGGTGATGTTTCTGGGCATTCACGAATACGCCACACTCAGCTGGGACTACGTGTTCAACCGCAGCATCGACACGCTGGTCGGGATCATTGTGGCGCTGGTGATGGGTCGATTGCTCTGGCCGAAGAATCGACTGGCCAGGATGCAGAGCCTGCACGAACAGCTCACTGACCTGCTTGAGACAAGGATCCAGGCCCACAGTCTTGCCTTGCAGGGCAGGGGATCACCGCCTCCTGAGATCCAACCAGCTGTGATCACGAAACAGCTTCTTGAGCTGCAGCGGCTGATCAACGTGGAGCTGAGCCTCGGGCCTCGACATGTGCAGCGACTGGATCGTGATCATTGGCGCCAGCGCCTCAGTCTTTGGCGCTGTCAACAGGTGCGTTGGCTACTCGTGGAACGGCTGATCGAGCGACTTCATCGTGACGAAGGCGCCGAATATCTCCCTGCGCTGGGAAAATACCTGGCTCAGCAGCCAGCCCCGCGAAGTCGACTGAACCTGAACAACTGCGGTACGAGGTTGTCATTATCTCAACGGATCGCTCTTGAAGAACAGGTGACGCGCTTCCGTCGCGTGCTGACCTGCCAGCAACTGCTCAATGCCGAGCATTCCAGATGACTGGTCCCAGGCAAAACAACAATCCCTGGATCCTGAGATCCGACATTCGACTCGCTGTGGTGACGGGCCTTGGGGCGGGGTTCGGATTACTGAACTCGATTCCTTTCGGCTACTACGTGCCTCTATGCACCGCCGCAGTGCTGTCGGGAAGCTACGGCAACTCGATGAAGCTGAGCATTCAACGCATTCTCGGTTCGGTGATGGGTGTCTTGATCGTGTTGCTCTTCTCTCGCGGTCTTCAGCTCCCTCTTCCTCTCGGACTCGGTCTCGCCCTCGCCAGCGTTCGTCTGTTCGGAGGCGCTCTTGGATTGCAGGTGGGTTACAAGGTCGCGGGAAACATCGTGATCATGGGCTGGCTGGTCCACAGCGCAGAGGAGAGCATCTGGGGAATGTCACGCCTGTTCTGGACAGCCTTCGGAATTGCGCTGTCGTTATGGGCAACCCGCTACGTGTGGCCCAGTGGCACGATTCCATCGCTCCACCGGAGATTCGCAAGCTTTATCGACGAACTGATCAACGACTTTCGGCTGGAATCAATACAGCTGGAAGCCGAAGCCCCCAACCGAATGTCGACAACACAACGCAGAGTCAGGCGGACAGAGATCCTCCAGCAGATCAACGCCCTCAGACAGCAACGGGACGTGGCCCAGTTGGAACTGGGGCTGAATCCCGAGAACCATCCACTGCATCAGCTCTGGACAGAACTTGATCTACTGATCTCACAGCTGCTTTCAGTCCTGGATGGCTTGCGAGGACTACCCTCTCCGGTTCAGTCACCACCTCTTATCAAAGAGCTTCATCTGCAAGAGGCGAACGTGCTCAAGCATCACATCAAACTCCTGGCAGGCCTTGCTTCGGACCTGCGCAAGCCTGATCTCGTGGAGAAACAGTGTCTCGATCTGGAGAGCCTGAGCGAACTGAGCAGAGATCTGCAGACAGCAGCCCAACAGCTCACAGCAACTCTTGAGGAGCACGCAGATCGTGCCGGACACGATGCAGACATCTCCCCAGAACGAATGCGGCAGATCGTGCTGAGGACTTCGCTGATCGAGCATGGAGCTTCAGTGCTGCACGATTGTTTTCCAGGTGTGGCCAGATCGAGGCCTGTCACTGCAATTCGCTGAGACAATGAAGCAGTTTCAGGATCAGCTTCCTCAAGGACAGCAGGCTCATCCCTTGATCAGGTCGCTCATCAAGTGTTCTCCTCTGATTTCGATCATCGGCCTGCTGCTGCCCACAGCCTCCAGAGCCAATCAGGTTGATGTCTTCCCATCAAGCCTGAATTACGGCGGCAACACACATCAGCTGGAGCGCAGCTGGAGCGAACTGAACCAACAACTCGACAGCCTGGACACACTGCTTGGACCGGCTCCAGATCTTGGTGCCTCGGATGTGCTGGAGGCTCCGGAACTCCCGTCCAACCTCTTGGACGCCAACCGCCCGGCTGATGAAACACTCAGCCAGGAAGACAGCACGCCTGAGCCGCCGCTCAGCCTGCCCGAACTGACTGACCGGAACACCGATGTGAAATCCGTGAGCCTGCGACAGGCCATAGCGATCGCTTTTCGCAACAATCCCGAGCTTCAGATACAGCGGGAGCAGATTGCCGCACAAGGCGCCACTGTCGCTTCGCTTTCAGGTGCTTACTGGCCCACGATCAGCGTGTTTGCTGATGTGGAGGGCTTTCAGAGCGGCAGCACGACGTTCTCGCCCTACGGCAACAACAACTTCGGCTTTGGTGCTCTGTTCGCGAAACAAGGGGAGACACCCAACTTCGCGCTGACGAACAACGGAAAGAAGGTCAGCGGCAGTGAAGACGGCCCCTTCTATGTGCCCGCCGGTGGAGGGTTGTATGCCGACTCAAACGGATTCGACTCCATGGCGGGTTTGCAACTCAACTACGCCCTAGTTGACTTCGCCCGCACACCTCGTGTTCGCACAGCCAGTGCCAAGCTGCAGCAGTTCGAACAGCAGTACGCCAACCAACTCAGAGCACTGCAACTCGAGGTCAGTGAGGCTTACTACCAGCTTCAGCTCAGTGAGCAGTTGGTGCGCATCCGCGATGCGGTTGTCCGCACCGACCTGATTGTGTTGCAAGACACACTCAATCTCAAACAGGCCGGGCTAGTGCCGCGAGTCGATCTGCTGCGCCGCAGTGCGACCCTCGCCACGGATCAGGAGGCACTAATCCAAGCCCTGGCCGATCGCGCTGTCGCAAGAAGAGCGTTATGGACTCTGTTGAATCTTCCTGCTGATGTGGTGCCAAGTGCAGGCGACTCGATCACGCTGGCACCGGCCTGGCCGCTGAGTCTTGAACAGTCCTTGCTGGCCGCTTACAACAGCAATCCAGAGCTCGATGCGATCCTCGCGACACGCAGGGCCTTGGCTCTGCAGCAGGATGAAGCGGCAGCTCAACTCCTGCCCAAGCTGAGCCTGTTCGCGTCCGTGGGAGGCATGGCTTCAGTGGAGCGCACCTTCAACGTCTCCCTGATAGGCGACGGATGCTGCGGCAGCACCTTTCTGCCCCTTGAGCAGGTCGCAGGATACGACTGGTCGGTGGGACTCGCCTTCAATTGGATGATCTTCAATGCTGGTGCAACGACCAATGCTGTCAAAGCTCTTTCACTGCAGGAGAAGGCCGCCAGTCAGTCCTATGCCGCCACTCGCAACAGCATTCGACTCCGCCTCGAACGGGCATTTCTGAACCATGAAGCGAGTCTCGCCAAGCTTGTTTCCGCGCGGCGTGCGGTCGGAGCCAGCAAGGAAGCTTTCCGCGACAGCACACTTCGTTACAGGACTGGACTCACCAACGAAGTGGATCTTTCGGTGACACAGACGCAGCTTGTGAACTCACTGGTGAATCGCCTGATCGCAACGGTTGACGTGAATGTGACCTACGCCCAGTTGCTGCGCGAGCTGCTGCCCATGCCACGGGATCCCGACTCGACCGTGCCGACGAAACTGACTCTGCAAGGCTTCTCGCCTCGTGAACTGGATCAACCCTGACCAGATCACGACGATTGGTAGTCGAAAGGGGTTCTGAACAGAGAAAAAAGTCCCGCCTTATTTGTCAGCTGGTCTGGATGACCACCAGCGCTCGATGCGATAACCGAAAATCACCAGAAACACCACAAGCCAGAACCACAGTTCAGGCGGATTGGCATTGAGCAGAACGCTCAGTAGAACAATTTCCGAAAGAAGCCCGGGAAGCTCCTGACGCAGAAGAGGACGGAGTGCCATAAAAAATCAGAACATCACCGAGGGGTTCCTGGCTGCCGCAGGAAGGGCAGATCCCAGAT
>PVBE010622625.1_pt1 | contig 17124 bp, 19 predicted proteins | sample 1631181 | NCBI WGS metagenome assembly PVBE01 (sample SAMN08397723, study PRJNA350692) | Marine metagenome, whole genome shotgun sequencing project. | isolation source: water | place: Pacific Ocean | collected 2012-04 | reverse complement strand
CTAAAGTTTGATTTTTCAGCTTCTGGAACTGGGTAATAATTTCTGTCTATTACTTTATTTAGATTTTTAGTGACCTGTTTAGTTACTCTAAATAATTCTTGATGATCAAAATCTTTATCCTTAATAAACATCGGCAAAGCTATGGAAGCTAAATTACAAACAGCTATTTCATCTGGAGATGTGTACTCCAAAATTTCTGTACATAGATTTGATGACTTTATGGTCCCAAGATTTTTTTGATTCGATTTTCTATTTGCCGAATCTTTATACAGCATATAAGGTGTTCCGGTTTCAATTTGAGATTCTAATATCTTTTCCCATAGCTCTCTTGCTCTAATAGATTTTCTTCCTTTATTTTCAGATTCATATTTCTTATATAGCTTTTCAAATTTGTCTCCATGAGAATCAGACAATCCTGGACATTCATTTGGACACATTAATGTCCAACTGCTATCCTCTTCAACTCTTTTCATAAATAAATCTGAAATCCACATGGCATAAAACAAATCCCTGGCTCTCATTTCTTCTTTTCCATGATTCTTTTTTAATTCTAGAAAATCAAAAATATCAGCATGCCACGTTTCTAAATAAATTGCAAAAGACCCTTTTCTTTTCCCTCCACCTTGGTCTACATAACGAGCTGTATCATTAAAAACTCGTAGCATTGGAACAATCCCATTAGAGGTTCCATTGGTGCCTGCGATATATGACCCTGTAGCTCTTATGTCGTGAATTGACAACCCAATTCCTCCAGCAGACTGGGATATCTTAGCCGTTTGTTTTAGTGTATCATAGATGCCATCAATGCTATCTGATTTTGTTGTTAATAAAAAACATGAGGACATCTGAGGCTTGGGAGTTCCAGAATTAAATAATGTTGGCGTTGCATGAGTAAAATATTTTTTAGACATCAAATTGTAAGTTTCAATAGCTGAGTCTAAATCATCCATATGAATTCCTATTGAAACCCTCATTAGCATGTGCTGCGGCCTTTCTGCTACTTTACCATTAAGTTTTAATAAGTAAGATCTTTCTAAAGTTTTAAATCCAAAATAATCATAATTAAAGTCTCTATTATAGATGATAGTAGAGTCCAATAGTTCGGCATTCTTTTTTATTATTTTATAAACTTCATCGGATAATAATGGAGCCTTTTTTTCTGTTCTAGGATTTATATACTCATACAAATCCTGCATCGTTTCTGAAAAGGATTTCTTTGTATTTTTATGCAAGTTTGATACAGAAATTCTAGCTGCTAATTTTGCATAATCTGGATGAGTCGTAGTCATTGTCGCTGCAATTTCCGCTGCTAAATTGTCTAATTCTGAAGTAGTAACTCCGTCATAAAGCCCTTCAATAACTCGCATAGAAACTTTCACAGGATCAACTAATGTATTTAAGCTATAGCATAACTTTCTAACCCGTGCGGTTATTTTGTCAAACATTATTGGCTCTTTATGGCCGTCTCTTTTTAATACAAACATTTGTTAAACCTTATTCTATTCTATAATATTTTTTAATGGAGAACGTATTCTCGAATATTAAAAATCTTCATCAATACTAAAATCTGCAGATTTTGTATCATTATTTAAAACCCCTGCTTTTTGATATTCAGAAACTCTTTTTTCAAAGAAATTTGTTTTACCTTGAAGGGATATCATATCCATAAAATCAAATGGATTTGTAACATTATACTCTTTTTCACAGTTCAGCTCAACTAATAATCTATCAGTTACAAACTCTAAATATTGAGTCATAAGTTTAGAATTCATTCCTATTAAACTAATAGGTAAAGATTCCGTTATAAATTCTCTTTCAATGTTGAGTGCATCAAGCAAAATTTCTTTAATTCTTTTTGGGGGCACTTTATTGACCAGGTGTTTATTGTGCAAATGAACTGCAAAATCACAATGTACGCCTTCATCTCTAGAAATAAGTTCATTAGAAAAAGAGAGTCCTGGCATTAATCCTCGTTTCTTCAGCCAAAAAATAGAACAAAATGCTCCAGAAAAAAATATTCCCTCTACAGCAGCAAATGCAATTAATCTCTCTGCAAAAGAATCAGACTCAATCCATTTTAGTGCCCAATCTGCTTTCTTTTTGATAGCTGGAAATGTTTCAATAGCATTAAAAAGGTTATCTTTTTCTTTTGGATCTTTTACATATGTGTCGATTAATAATGAATAGGTTTCAGAATGAATATTTTCCATCATTATTTGAAATCCATAGAAAAATTTTGCTTCTGAATACTGAACTTCATTAACAAAATTTTCTGCTAAATTTTCATTTACTATTCCGTCTGATGCTGCAAAAAAAGCTAAAATATGTTTTATGAAATATCTCTCATCATCAGATAATTTAGATTTCCAATCATTAAGATCTTCACTCAAATCAATCTCCTCAGCAGTCCAAAAACTAGCTTCACATTTCTTGTACCATTCCCAAATATCATGATGTTCAATTGGGAAAATAACAAACCTGTTTTTGTTTTCTTGTAAAATTGGTTCAGGCGCTGGCATATTAATTAAATATTATTTTAAAAAAATTAAGTAATTATTTTTTGGATATTGTCTTTAACAAAGATTCTAAATTGTTTCCAAAAATAAAAGCAGTAATTATTCACAAAGTGCATTAGTTCTTAACAATTTTGATTTTAAAAAAATTTTGTATTTTATAAAATCCTGAAAATTAATAATTTATATCTCATGCTATTTTGTATGAATCTAAATAACTTTTTTACAAAACTTTTTTTAATTCCTTAGAAACTTTTTCAAGTTCTAAATACCATGCTTTTCCAAATCTTCTAATCAAAGCATCCTTAACAAAATCATAGATGGGTTTCTGTAAATCTTTTCCTAATTCACAAGCATCTGAACAAATGTTCCAATTATGATAATTTACAGCAGTAAAGCTTGAATATTTTTTTACTCTAATTGGATAAAGGTGACAAGAAATAGGTTTTTTTAAATTTATTTCACCATTGTCAAATGCTTTTTCTATACCACATTCCAATAACCCATTTGGATTATAACTTACATAAACACACTCTTTACCATTAATAAGTGGAGTCTCCAAACTACCATCTTTATCATAAACATATTTTCCTTTTTTTTGAACAACTTTTTTTGCTTTGTCAGAAATATAGGGAGATATCTTTGTAAAGTTTTTATCCAATAGTTCTGCTTCATTTTTTTCAAGTGGCGCACCTCCATTACCTTCAACACAACAAGCTCCCTTACAAGCAGATAAATTACAATGAAAATTGTTTTCTATTATTTCTTCCGAAATCAAAGTTTTCCCAATTCTAAACATAAAATGAAAGTAGTGAATAATAATCTATATTCTATTAATATAAATTATATTTGCAGTCGAATAAAAATAAAAAATGGATTTAAGTTTTAAAGAAATTTTTGCAGCCTTTATGATTTTATTTGCAGTAATTGATATAGTAGGAAATGTTCCTATTATAATTGATTTAAGAAAAAAAGCTGGTCATATTCAAAAGTGGGAAAGCTTCTTTAATTGCTGGGATAATAATGATTTGTTTCTTGTTTATTGGAGAAAACATATTGTCTTTAATTGGGATTGATGTAAATTCATTTGCTGTTGCTGGATCATTTGTTCTTTTTTTTATAGCTCTTGAAATGATTTTGGGAGTGTCGATTTATAAGGATGAAGAAAATACACATCTAACTGCATCAGTATTCCCCTTAGCTTTCCCTTTAATTGCTGGTCCAGGGAGTTTAACAACTTTACTCTCCATCAAATCTGAATATTCAACTGAAAATATTATAGTGGCAATTATACTTAATGTTATTTTTATTTTTTTAGTTTTAAAATCCTCTAAGAATGTGGAAAAGATGTTAGGACAAAACGGAATTCAAATTATTAGAAAAGTATTTGGAGTTATTTTACTAGCTATTGCTGTTAAATTATTTACAACTAACATTCAAGGACTATTTATTTAATAATGAGAAATTATTTTTTTATAGCCATTGCTTTTATTTTATTAGGGATAAATATTTATCATCTTGATTTTGAAAATTTTTCTAGTGAAAATGGCAAAATAGCATTAATTGGAGTGTTAGCATGCTTAATAGCAATTGTCCTTTTATTAATATTAATTGATTCTAATAAAATAAAGAAGAAATTAAATGATAAAGACTAAAACTTTTCGATTTGGGTAATCTCTAATCCTGCTTTTTTTAAAAATTCAATTCCTGAATTATCTTTATACTCTTTGAAATATACAAGCCTTTTTATTCCTGATTGAAAAATAAGTTTGCTGCATTCCTTGCATGGTGATAAGGTTATATATAGTGTCGCACCCTCGCTAGACTGAGTAGATGCCGCAACCTTCATAATTGCATTTGCTTCAGCATGCAATACATACCATTTAGTATAATTTTCATCATCTTCACATGTATTTTCAAATCCTGTTGGGGTGCCATTAAATCCATCAGAAATAATCATTCTGTTTTTCACAATTAAAGCTCCAACCTGTCTTCTTTTACAATAGGATAATTTTGCCCATTCTAAAGCCATTTTTAAATAAGCAATGTCATATCTTTTTTGCTTTATTTCAGTCATATTCTATATCATATTTAAAATCATATTTAAACCAAAGCCTATAATAATTGCCGATCCAATTTTGATGTATGATGATAATTTATAATTGAGCAATTTAACAACAAGTAAATTAATAAGCAAAATAGCTAAGACTATTATTAGTTGAGAAAATTCAACGCCCAAAGCAAAACCAATCAAAGGCTTTATTTTTGATTCTAATGGAAAGGATATTTGATTAAAATAGTTCCCAAAACCAAATCCATGAATTAATCCAAAAAATAGTGAAATTGTAAATCCAGAAATTTTATAAAAATTCATTTGGTCACTTTTTAATATATTATTAATTGCTGTGATTACAATTGTAACGGGAATTAATATTTCAATAATATTTTCCGGTGGACTATATATTTGATAGGCTGAAAAAATTAATGAGACTGTATGTCCCAAAGTAAAAAAAGTGACAATCCAAAAAACTGTTTTGAATTGTTTAAAAGAAAATGGAATCGTTAAGGCTACTAAAAAAAGTAAATGATCATAAGCTTCCCAGTCTAAGACATGAAATAATCCTAATTCAAAATAAAAAAGCAAATCATACATAACTGAAATCTTTAAAAATTAAATTTACTAAAACTGAATTTAAAAGCCACGCTCTGCTTTAATCTTCTCATATGCTTTTTGAATCTTTTGAAATTTATCTTGGGCTGCTTTCACATAAGCTTCTCCTAAATGCTGTACTTTATCAGGGTGATGTTTTTTCGCTAATTCACGATATGCACTTTTCACCTTTTCATCTGAATCTGACTTATCTATTTCTAGTATCTTATATGCCCCCCCAACTTGATCTACAAACATTGCTTTTATGCTTTGGAAATCAGCATTAGAAATTTTTAAAAGATTTGCAAATTCTAAAAGTTTGTTTAATTCTGGTGATGAAACATTTCCGTCTGCTTTTGCAATGCCAAATAAAAAATGTATAACCTGTAATCTGCTTCCATAATTTAAAACAGTGTTAAATAGATTAATGATTTTTTCAGTAGAAATTCTTTGTTTATTAAGATTTTCATTAAAAATCTTAAATGCTGCATTTGCCCTCTGTTTCCCATATGCAGAAACAAAATAATTTCTAACATAATCTAATTCTTGTTTAGATACTTTCCCATCAGCTTTTATAAGTATAGATGCTAGTGCTAATAAGTTTAATTCAAAATCTCGAGAGGAAATTCTGTTAAAACTATTTTTGTTTAAGTTATTGTTTTCTATTAGTCCACCCAGAATATATCCCAAAAGAGCTCCCGGAAATCTCCAAAATGTATACCCCAAAAGAGCTAATATCCATCTAGTCATAAGTAAAATTGTTTTGCAAATTTAATAAAGGGGATTTTAACATCAGTAATTTATATGTAGTTCTTTATTATCTTTGTTCAAAAATAAATGTTTTATGTACCCATTAGAAACTGTCAAGCCAATGAAAGAAGAACTTACTTCCATTGGATTTAAAGATTTAACTACAGCTGAAGAAGTAAAAAGAAATATTGCTATTAGCAAAACAGCTGTTCTAATAGTTAACTCCGTCTGTGGATGTGCTGCTGCAAATGCAAGGCCTGGCGTTATTCAATCATTAATTAATGATAAAATCCCAAGTGATTTATTAACTGTTTTTGCAGGTGTAGATAAAGAAGCTACAGAAGCTGCTCGATCACTTATGATTCCATTTCCTCCTTCTTCACCATGTATTGCCCTTTTTAAAAAAGGCGAAATTGTTCATATGTTGGAAAGACATCATATTGAAGGTCGATCTTCCGAATTAATAAGTGAAAATCTCAAACAAGCATATAATGAATATTGTTAAAATTTAATCTAAAAGATTATTTTGAAAAAACAGGAAACAAAATTTTGAAAGTTGTTCCTTGGCCAATTTTAGATTTAAATGAAATTTTTCCTCCATAAGAATTTACAAGATTTTTTACCATTCCTAATCCTAATCCCATTCCACTAGTCTTTGTTGTAAATTTCGGTTCAAATATTTTTTTTTGCAAATCATCTGCAATCCCAACTCCATTATCCTTAATATAAATTAACACATTTTTATTTCGCAACTCAATACTTACATCAATTAAAGGATCATGTACTTGATCACAAGCTTCAACAGCGTTCTTTATTAAATTTGTTACAATTCTAATCATTTGGGTTCTATCAATACTAACTTGAAGATCATTATGTTCCGAATTAAAAGTAATATGCTTCTCTTTAAATATTTTTAAAGCAAGTCTAGTAATTTCAATGATATTTATTTTTCCTCCTTCTTGAGCTGGCATTTCAGCAAAATTTGAAAATGCTGATGCAATGGTGCTCATGGTATCGATTTGCTGAATTAAAGTCTTAATAAATTCATCTAATTTTTTATTAATGTTAGGGTCACTTCCATCAAAATTCTTTTGGAAACTTTGGACAGTTAGTCTCATGGGTGTTAATGGATTTTTTATTTCATGTGCAACTTGTTTTGCCATTTCTCTCCAGGCTTGTTCTTTATTGGATTTTGAGAGTTTTTCAACACTTTGATTTAGTTTTTCTGTCATCTTATTATAAGACTCAACTAAAATATTCACTTCTTTACTTCTAGCCTTAATTTGAATTTTTTTATTTGTTTTATCTAGTCTAGTTCTCTTTATTTTTTTTCCAATTTCAGAAAGTGGTTTAGTAATATAAACTGAAACTAAATATGAAAAAATAATAGCAATAAATAATAGAAATAAATATACTTCAGCTAAAACAATAATAAAGGAGTCTAATTCATAAGTATTTAATGAATCATCATCATAGTAAGGTAGGTTTAAAATCCAAATTGGATTAGCAAGATTATCTAAAACAATTGAATACGAAGATCTGTATTGAACATTCTCAATTGAAGTTTTTATAATTATACTACGTTTTTTGCTTTCTTTTAATTCTCTTATAATAGTTTCATTTAATTTATTATTAAGAGAATCAGGTAAAGTTGTGCTTAAAAGCACTCCGTCTAAGTTGTAAATAGTGAAATCAACATTTTGAACATCCGCTATTTCAAATATTTTTTCTTTAAAAATTGAATCTAATTTAGGTTTGTTAATACCATTTTTTATCTCTTGAAAAACATATGAAATACTTCTTTGCAATTGCGTTTTTTTTCTTTCTAAACGTTGTTCATGATACTTGCTAGATTGCTGCTTAAATTGAGGAATAGTAACTATTGCTATGCCTCCAAAAGCAATTATTAAAAGTGAGGTCATAGCAATAAAAATTCTAAGCCTTATAGATATTTGTCGTTTAAAACTAAATTTTTTTAGCATTTTTCTTTCTTATTATTCTATATAGTTTTATAAGGCATAGAATAACTAATGTAAAACAAAATAAAGATATTATAGAGTAAATCCAATTGATACTGTTTTTTAATGTTACTAGAAAAACAATTGAAAACAAAATCAAAGTTGCAACTTCATTCCAAATTCTCATAAAAAATGATGAATATTTAATAATTTCTTTTCTTAATTCTTTTTGAATTATATTGGTTTTCAAATGGTACAATATTAATATTAAAACAAAGCAGAGTTTTATAATCATCCATTTTTGATAAATGAATTCTGGCACTAATATCAATAACCATGACCCAAAAAAATAGCCAGAATTGATGAAGGCCATGTAATAATATACCAAAGTCTATATATCATTATTTTAAATTGGTTCATCAATATATCACGATCTGGTTCTTTTTTTTGAGAAGCTTCTATAAAATAAATAAACAATCTAGGGGTATAAAATAATCCTGCAAACCAAGTAATTACAAAAATAATATGTAATGATTTTATGTAATTATAATATTCCAAACTAATTTTTTATTTAATTGATGAGGTAGCCCATTTATCTATCCACTGACTTAAGACTTTTACCCATTCCTTATTATCATTTAAACAAGGGATCACATGAAATTCCTCTCCTCCTTTAGTCATAAAATCTACTTTAGCTTCCATTCCAATTTCTTCCAATGTTTCCAAACAATCTGAGACAAAAGCAGGTGTAACAATTGCCAATTTTTTAGTTCCAGATTTAGCAAAATTATCAATAACCTCATCTGTATATGGCTTAAGCCAAGGTTGGCCTGCAAGTCTAGACTGAAAAGAAGATGAATATGTGCCTTCTTTTAATTTTAAATATTCTACTACTTGTCTTGTAGTTTCATAACATTGATGTCTATAGCAAAATTCATGTGCAGGGGAAGAAACTAAACAACATTGTCGATCAATTTTACAATGAGAATTGGTTATGTCTGTCTTTCTAATGTGTCTTTCTGGGATCCCATGATAAGAAAAAAGTAAATGATCCCAAGATTTGTTTTTTAAAAAATCTTTAATCGAATTTGACAATACTCTTATATAATCTGGACGATTATAAAAAGCTGGCAAATTAGTAAATTCAAGTTGTTGATCTACTTCTTTTCTTATTTTTTCTGCTAAAACTAAAATTGTTTCTGTAGAGGCCATTGCATGTTGAGGATATAGCGGAATTAACAAAATTTTTGTAACTCCCTGTGCAGATAATCTTCTAATTCCATGGTCAATTGATGGATTTCCATAACGCATAGCCAATGCAGTTGGGATAGATGTATTTTTATTAATTTTGTCTAATAATCTTTTAGATAATACTATTAAGGGAGATCCCTCATCCCACCATATTTTCTTATATGCTTTAGATGTTTTTTTAGGACGAGTATTTAAGATAATCCCCTTAACTAAGATAGTGCGAAGCCATAACGGTTCATCTATTACTCTTTCATCCATAAGGAATTGTTTTAAATATTTTTTTACATCTTTCCTTCCTGGGGAGTCAGGTGAACCTAAATTAACAAGTAAAACTCCTTTCATATATATTATAATGACATTAAATATTTTTTAGGAGTTGTTCCAAATTTTTTCTTGAATGCATTAATAAAATGCGTAGCTGTACTGTAACCTACTTTTAGTGCTACTTCGTTTACATTATAGTTTCCTGAAGACAATAATCTCTTGGAAACCTGCATTTTATAATCAAGCAAAAAAACATAAACAGATTTTCCATAAACCTGTTTAAAGCCTACCTTTAATTTTTTTAGACTAATCTCTACCTCTTGGGCTAAATTTATTAAAGTAGGAGGTTCTGTCATTCTAGCAATTATTATCTCCTTTGCCTGGCGGATTTTTTTAATATTTTTATCATCAACTAAAAAAGGGCATTGCTCAATGTCCATTTCCTTATTTTTGTTAAAATATAAACTCATAAGTTCAAAAACTTTTGCTCTTAAATAAAGTTTATACATGCTATCATGAACAGATTGTTGAATCATTTGATTTAAAACAACTGACATCATTGGGCCTAATTTTTTTTCTGAATAAAACTTATTTCCAACATTATCTTGATTTAAAAAAGAAATTTGGTCTGCTTGATTTGAAAATAAACTGTGAAATTTTTTAATGGAAATTAAAATCGATATAACCACACTATTGGGCTCAAGTAATGCATTAATCGGCAATTCTTTGGTTGGGTTATACAACAAAATAGAGTTATCAGATTTAACTGGGAAAGCATAATTTCCGTCATTAAACTGAAATTTTGAAGATCCTTTTGTACAAAAATGAAATTGAATATGGCTTTTATCTATCTTATAATCAAAAACTGAATCATATTCATTTTCATTTGAAAGCTTTAAAACAATTATTCCATCGCTAACAATAAAGTCCTCTAAGGTACCTATTGCGATATTTTTATTTCTAACTTGCATTTTAATTCTTATTTGGAACCATTCTAAATAAAAGTATTTTTATTTTAAAAAACAATCAGTAAAACTATAAAATTATGCTATAATAACAAGATAAATTATAAAAAATTCTTTAATCGTTATTAATGGGACTTATAGAGTTATTTTTTCTATTTAATGGTTCTTATTTTTGAAGCTGTTAAAAATGTTTTTAATCATTTGAAAAATCCATCCCTTCACATTATTGGGATTAGCTATAAAAATGCATCTGCATTGTTAAGAGGAAAATATAGCTTAGATTTTCAAAACTCAAAAAAGCTTTTATTTGATGCCAAAAAGGGGGGGATAAAATCTATAATTGTAAATTCTACATGTAACAGAGTTGAAATATACGCTCAAACTAATAATCCTCAAACTATAATTAAACTTCTTTGTAAGCATTCGCTAGGGAATCAAGAAGATTTTAAATCCTTTGGATATATTCTTAAAGATGATGATGCAATTAATCATATTTTTAGGGTTGGCACTGGCCTTGAAAGTCAAATTTTAGGTGATTTTGAAATTATTGCTCAAATGAGAAAAAGTTTTAAAATATCTAAAGAGAAAGGTTTAATAAGCCCATATTTTGATAGGCTATTTAGTTCAGTAATGCAAGCCAGCAAGCGAATTAAAAACGAAACGAAACTATCATCTGGAGCAACATCTGTTTCTTTTGCTGCTGTTAGATATATTTTAGATAACGTATCAAACTTAAAATCCAAAAAAATACTTCTATTTGGAGTGGGAAAAATTGGAAGAAACACATGTGAAAATTTGGTAAAACATACATCAAATAAACAAATCACATTAATTAATAGGACTCAAGATAAAGCAAGAAAAATAGCAGGTAAATTCAAGCTTATAGTAAAAAACATTTCTAAAATTTCTGATGAAATTAGAAATACTGATATTTTAATTGTAGCTACAGCATCCACATCTCCAACCATTACAGAAAAAATAGTTTCAACATCTAAAAGACTTTTAATACTAGACCTTTCCGTTCCAAAAAATGTTGATGAAAAATTAAAATTAAGACCTGATATTAATCTTTTAGATTTAGATTATTTGTCTACTATTACAGATAAAAACCTAAAAAAAAGGAAGCAATATATTCCAAAAGCTAATGCTATTATTCATGAGACAAAACAAGATTTTAATAATTGGGTTGAAACTAGAAAATATGCTCCAACTGTAAATGCATTAAAAACGAAACTCAAGAAAATTCAAGACAATAAAATAAATGTTTTAAAAAAGAAGTCATCCATTCTTAGTGAAGAAAACGTGTTAGAAGTTGGAGATCATTTAATCCAAAAAATAACAAATCAAATTGCTAATCATTTAAAAGAGAGTAAAGAATTTGAAGAAGAATTAGAGTCGGTAAGAACTATATTTCAACTAGACTCCAATGAATAATGTTATTAGAATAGGCACAAGAGAAAGTAAATTGGCTCTATGGCAAGCAAACTGTGTTAAAAAAGAATTTGAAAAATTTAATGTTCCTGTTAAAATAATCAAAATAAAATCTGCAGGAGATATAAATCAAATTACACCACTATATGAATTTGGTGTTAGTGGAATATTTACCAAAAATTTAGATTCTGCATTACTAGATAATAAAATTGATGTCGCAGTGCACAGCTTAAAAGACGTGCCAATACTGCCAGCTAAGGGTATAACCATTAAATGTGTATTAAAAAGGGGAGATCCCATGGATGTTTTAGTTTTAAGAAAGGGTAGCGTTAATTATAGAAGAAAATTAACAATCGCAACTAGCAGTATTCGAAGAAAATGTCAATGGCTATATAGATACCCTAACCACAAAATAGAAGTATTGAGAGGAAATATGCATACAAGAATAAAAAAATTAAACTCTAGTAATTGGGATGGAGCAATTTTTGCTAAAGCAGGAATTGATAGATTAAAAATAAATACAAATAAAATTGAAGTATTAGATTGGATGGTGCCTTCAGCAGCTCAAGGAACAATTGCAATTGCATGTAAAAAAAAAGGGAATAGCTTAAATAAAATATTAGAAAAAATAAACTGTAAGAAAACCTTGCACTCAGTAAATCAAGAAAGAATGTTCTTAAAATCAATGGGAGGTGGGTGTTCAATGCCAATTTCTGCATATTCATATTATTTAAAGGATAGACTAGTGATTAAGACAAACATATGTTCAATAGATTATAAAAAATCATTAACTAAAGTATTTGAATATCATAAAGAAGATAAAAAAGCAGGAATAAAAATATATAAAGAAAATATAAAGGATGGGGCAAAAGAAATAATAAATTCAAATTATAAATAGATGAAACAAATAACCATTTTATCTACAGTTAAGCTAGAAGAAAAAAATAAAAAATTATTTGAAAAAAATAATATAAAATTGATTCAACATGAATTCATAAATACATCTAGCCTAGAATTTAAATTACCGAATCATAATGGAAATTGGATTTTTACAAGTAAAAATGCCGTTAAAGCAGTGTATTCGTCTAAAGAAAAAATAAAATGTGATAAAATGCCACATTATTGCGTAGGAGAAAATACAAAATCTCTTTTATTAAAAAATGGACAAAAAGTGATAAAAACAGCCATAAATTCATATAAATTGGCACTTTTTATACAAAAAAATGCAAAAAATGAACATTTTAATTTTTGTAGAGGATCAATAAAAAACATCAATTTTAGTAAATTTTTTGAAAAAAACGAAATATCCTTAAGTGAAATTCCGGTTTATAAAACATCACTTACTCCAAAAAATTTAAATATGAAATTTGATGGAATAATGTTTTTTAGCCCTAGCGCTGTTGAAAGCTTTAATCAAAAGAACAATATTGGAGATTCCTTTTGTTTTTGCATAGGCAAAACAACTTCGCGTTTTGCAAAAAATTTTACAAATAATATTCTTGAAAGTAAAACTCCATCAATTAATAATGTAATCAACCAAACTATTAATTATTTTAAGTAATGAACACCCTTAATAATAACTTATTTATCAAAGCTCTTAATGGAGAACCTGTTAGCAGGCCTCCTGTATGGATCATGAGACAAGCTGGAAGGTATTTGCCTGATTTTATGACCTTAAAAAATAAATATGATTTTTTCACTAGATGCAGAACACCTGAATTAGCTTCTCAAATTACAATGATGCCAATCAACCAAATTGGTTTTGATGCTGCAATAATATTCAGTGATATACTTGTTGTCCCTCAAGCCATGGGCATTAAGGTTGAGATGAAAAACAATTTTGGTCCTTTTATAGAATCTCCTATTAAAGAGAAATCTGATATTGAAAAGCTTGACATATTAAATGTAGAAGAAAGACTAAGTTATGTTTACGAAGCTGTAAAGATGACCAAAAAAGCTTTAAACGGATCTGTCCCTTTGATTGGGTTTGCAGGATCTCCTTGGACAATATTGTGTTATATTGTTGAGGGTAGTGGCTCAAAAAATTTTAATAAAGCAAAAACATTTTGTTTTGAAAATCCTGAATTAGCTCATGCCTTACTAAAAAAAATTACTAAAGCAACAATTAGCTATCTTAATGAAAAGATCAAATATGGTGTTGATGTAATTCAATTATTTGATTCTTGGGGCGGCATACTTTCCCATTCTGATTATCAGGTATTCTCATTTCCATATATCAAAGAAATTATTGAAGCATTGGACCAATCTACTCCAAAAATCATATATCCTAAAGGATGCTGGCATGCTCTTACAAATTATTCAAAAATTGGCGTTTCAGCAATAGGAATTGATTGGACTTGTTCAGCTAGAAATGCACGATATCTAACAGGAAACCGCATTAGTCTTCAAGGAAATTTTGATCCTAGCAGATTATTTTCATCTAAAAAAGAAATAAAAACAAACACAATACAAATGTTAAATGAATTTGGTAAAGAAAAATATATAGCTAATCTAGGTCATGGGATTTTGCCAGAAACACCTGTTGAAAATGTCAAAACATTTGTAAATACAATAAAAGAATTCTATTAAATGAAAAACAAGTTTACAAAATATATTGATATTCTTCAACAACAAATTTCAAATCAAATTGAAAATATAGACGGAAAATCTAAATTTAAAATTGATAATTGGCATAGAAAGAATGGTGGCGGAGGATTAACTATGGCAATTGAAAATGGAAATGTTTTTGAAAAAGGAGGTGTTAATGTGTCAAAAGTTTTTGGCACACTCCCTGATTCCATGAATAAGCTTTTGGATACAAATAAATCAGATTTTTTTGCATGTGGCATAAGCTTAGTTTTACATCCAAAAAACCCGATGGTTCCAACATTTCATGCTAATTTGAGGTACTTTGAATTATACGAAAACAATCAACTGAAAGATAGTTGGTTTGGGGGCGGCTTAGACCTAACTCCTTACTATATTTTTGAAGATGACATTATTTTTTTTCATAATAATTGTAAAATAATTTGTGATAAATTCAATTCAAATTTTTATCATGATTTTAAAGAAAAATGTGATAGTTATTTTTGGAATGATCACAGAAATGAAGCTAGAGGCGTTGGAGGTCTATTTTTTGATTATTGTAGAGCAAACGATGAAGTTAAAATTGACAACTGGTTTTCTTTTGTTAGTGAATTAGGAAATAATTTAATGAATGTTTACTGTCCAATTGTAAAAAAAAGAAAAGATATGAGTTATAATAATGACAATATTAATTGGCAACAAATACGAAGAGGAAGATATGTTGAATTTAATCTTATCCATGATAAAGGAACTCTTTTTGGCCTAAAGACAAAAGGAAGAATTGAAAGCATTTTGATAAGCATGCCTCCCAAAGCTCAGTGGTCTTATGATTTATCTCCTAAAAAAGGATCTGAGGAAGAAAAATTACTAGAAATTTTAAAGAAGCCAGTAAATTGGATATAAATTAATTATTATGTACCCACTAAACAGAAACAGAAGATTAAGATCAAAGGAGTCTCTTAGGAATTTAATTAGAGAATCTTCTTTACATCCTCACGATTTTATTGCCCCACTTTTTGTAACAGAAGGATCCAATATAAAAGAAGAGATCCCGTCTATGCCAAATTATTATAGGCTTAGTCTAGACAACTTAAAAAAAGAAATAAAAACTCTTTGGTCAATTGGTGTTCAAGCCGTACTAATATTTGTAAAAGTTGATGCCCACCTTAAAGATAACATTGGAACAGAAGCGGTTAACAGAAACGGCTTAATGCAACGAGCAATAAAAGAAATTAAAAATTGTGTTCCTGAAATTACAATAATTAGTGATGTTGCTCTAGACCCATACTCAAGCTATGGTCATGATGGGATTGTAAAAAATAATAGAATTCTAAATGATAAAACTAATGAGGTCCTCTGTGAAATGGCTTTATCTCATGCAGAGGCTGGTGTTGACATAGTTGCACCAAGTGACATGATGGATGGCCGAGTTTTATCTATTCGAAAAACCTTAGAAAAAAATAATTTCTTTGATACTGCTATTATGAGCTATGGGGCAAAATATGCCTCATCTTTCTATGGCCCATTTAGAGATGCTCTTGATTCTAAACCTGGTTTTGGAGATAAAAAAACATATCAAATGGATTTTGCAAATAAAAAAGAAGCTATTGTTGAGATAGGTGCAGACATTGATGAAGGGGCTGATATAATTATGATTAAACCAGCAATTGCGTACCTAGACATTGTGTGTGAAATAAAAAATGCTTTTAATATTCCATTAGCAGTTTACCAAGTAAGTGGGGAATATTCCATGGTAAAAGCCGCATCCAAAATGGGTTATGTTGACCACAATAAAATAATGATCGAGCAACTAACATCTATAAAAAGGGCTGGCGCAAGTATGATAGCATCTTATTTTACCAAAGAAGCAATTAAGCTAATTTCTTAATTTTTTATAAATTTAGTGTTCAATGAAAAAAAAAACACTTTATATAGTTGCTTTAATTCTTGTTTTTTTATGCTTTCAGTTTAACTCTGAATTATTTTATTTATCAGAGCTTGCAAAAACAATTTATAAAATCCAAAGAACTGAAGCGGATATTACAGATTACAAATATTTTGATAATATAGAGATTCCCAAAAGCAAAAATCCTCAAACTTGGCCTATACACGTAAACTATAATCAAACTTTATTAACAACTAATTTGAAGTCTATTCATAAAGAATTTGGCACTGTTGCTTTTTTAATAATTAAAAATGACTCTATCTGGCATGAGAAATATTATAATGGTTATAATAAAAACTCTTATAGCAATTCTTTTTCTATGTCAAAAAGTATAGTGAATGCCATAATGGGTAGAGCTATTCAAGAGGGCTACTTTAATAGTTTAGATGACAAAGTTAGTTCCTATGTTGAGGGCTATAATGAGGGTTATGCCTCAAAGCTTACTATTGGAGATTTGTCTAGTATGTCTTCTGGGATGAAGTGGACTGAAAACTACACTAATATTTTTGGGGTTACTGCCCGCGCATATGTTGGAAGCAACTTAAATAAACTTATCCTTTCCAGGCCAATAATTAAAGAGCCTGGTAAGTCTTTTGAATACTTGAGTTCCGACACTCAGCTATTAGCAATGGCTATCGAAAAAGCAACTCAAAAAAAAATATCTGAGTTGGCTTATAATTGGTTTTGGAATCCAATGGGTGCTGAAAATAATGCTTTATGGCAAATTGACAATATTAAAACCAATAATGAAAAAGCTTATTGTTGTTTTAATTCAAATGCTAGAGATTTTGCCAGATTTGGCAAACTATAT
>PVBE012453300.1_pt1 | contig 17125 bp, 9 predicted proteins | sample 1631181 | NCBI WGS metagenome assembly PVBE01 (sample SAMN08397723, study PRJNA350692) | Marine metagenome, whole genome shotgun sequencing project. | isolation source: water | place: Pacific Ocean | collected 2012-04 | reverse complement strand
CGATCAAGGCAAGAACCAGCGCACTCGCGACCGCCGCGACCCAGAAGTTCATGCCGAGCCGTAAAAACGTCACGCCGAAATAGGCTCCCAACATGAAGAGCGATCCGTGAGTCAGGTTCGGGATTCGCATCAGCCCGAAGATCAAAGAGAAACCGGCGGAGAGCAGGAACAACAACCCACCCATCGCGATGCTGTTGATGGTCAGGATGATCCAGAGTGTCATCGAGCGCGTTCTCCACCGTCTCTCGTCACGGGGAGCGACCGCTTAGAGGCACTCTCGACTACTGCCCAAGATATCTGGCAGGCGGATAGTCTCTGGAATACACGGGCTGTGATAGAAACTCCGCGGGGTCGTAGGTCCAGAACTGACTCACGTCCTCATAGGTTTTTATCGGCGTGTTGACGAGCCGGCCGTCTCTGCGCCGAACCTCTAAGATATAGACGTTACCGACGACATTGCCGTAGTCATCGAAGCGCACATAACCCCGCGGACTGTCTACCAATGTCACGGAACGCAATGCCGCCATGAGCGCTTCTTTGTCGTCCGTATTGCCGCCAACTTGCCGTAATGCCGTGTCGAGAACGAGTGCCTCGAGGTAGGCGGACACGGCATAATACCCCGGGTCGACGTCGTAGGTCTCACGCATACGCACGACGAACGCCTGACTGGCTGCCGACGGTAATTCCGCCGAGTAGAAGGACGAGGAGATCACACCGAGCGCTTCATTTCCCATGTTGCGAAGTATCGACTCATCTGCCGACGTCATTCCGCCGAGCAACGGAATACTGCCGTGAAGACCGAACTCTTCGTATTGGCGCATGAATCGCAGTCCGTTGACGCCTGCGAATGCCATGTAAACGACGTCCACGTCTCTGATTTGCGCAATATATGCGCTGTACTCGGCGACATTCAGTGGCGGCCATAACTTCGCGACGACCCGCCCCCCACCATCCTCGAACGCGCGTTGAAATCCGGCGACCATTTCTTGCCCATAGGCGATATCGTCGGCAATCGTCACGGCTCTTTTGAAGCCCAGATCGACGGCGGCGTAATGGCCCATCGGGTGCGATGCCTGTGCGGAACTCGACGAGGCACGAATGAAAAAAGGATTCGGCGTACGCTGCGTCATGTCCTCGGCCGCGGCGATACTCAGAGTCGGAACGCCAACCTGCGCGATATAGTCATTGATCGCCAACGCTTCGAACGCGGCCAGCGGTCCGATGATCGCGTCGACGCCATCGCGCTCGACCAACTCCTGCGCTTTCGTCTTGGCTGTCGCCGGGGAACCGCCCGTATCGGCGACGATCAACTCGACGGGACGACCGGCCATCATCGCTCCATGCTCCTCGACATAGACGTTGAGGCCCTGCTCCATTTGGATCCCACCAGTCGCCAGTGGCCCCGTCTTCACGGTCAGGAGCCCGATTCGAATCGGCTCGGCGTTCTGGGCGAACACACCGCTAGCGACGATCGCCAGCAACAGAGCCGCGGTACTCGTTACACCAGTCTTTTCGAGGATAGAACGCATTCTCATCTTCTTATCCCGGGCCCGAAAGATCACCGCGACTCCTCTATCGCCTCGCATTAGCGATGACGAAGCTACTTCATGTGACGATCGAAAAAGGCAATAGCTGCACCGACCGCCTCGCGTTGAATCGAGTCCGGAGCGTACTCTCCGGTGCTATTACGTTGGATGAAAATAAATCCATGATTGTCGTGATCGAAAGATAGCCACTCGACGTTCTTGCCGGCCTCCTCGAGCAACTCGTAGTTCAGCCGGAAGGTGGCCTGGTTGTGATCGCGGTCCCGGCCGATTACGAGTATCGGCATCTCTACGGCGTTGATCCGTTTCATGGCCAGTGACATATCGATTCGGCCACGCGCCGCCAGCAGCGCTTGCTCCTGCATTTCCTCCGTGTTGACTTCCATCGTCTCTAATTCTGGTCCCGATGGCGGCGCATTCGGGTCGGGGGGAAGGTGCGCCAGGTAGTCCATGGACGCTGGCTCAGCCGCGACGCCGGCCCGCAGACCGTCGTAGTCCGATGCCACCTTCATCAGCATCTCACCACCATGGCTGACGCCGAGCCAGCCGACTCGCTCGGCATCGACCCCCGGTAACGTCTTGACGTACTCGACGACCGAAATCGCATCTTCGTACTCGAGCGGCCCGCGGTTGTACCGTTGCCTTCCCTGAAACTCGCGCACCGTAAGTTCACCGCCGTAAGGCGTGTCTACTTCGGCGCGATAGCGCATCCAGACGACGGCATAACCTTCATCCAGAAATCGCTCGAGTGTACCGCTACCGTAGCTCGTCCATTCGCGAATCCAACGCAAGCCGAAACCACCGTTCATATGAGCGAATACCACTGTCGGGAACGGCCCAACTCCTTCCGGTTTCCGATATCCGATTGGTGCGTACACACCGTCCAACAGCTCGACAAGTCTGAGTTCGGTTGGAATCGCCGAACCCATGACGGGCTCCGTCATCACGAACTCGTCTCCCTCGACCACCTTTGGAACGAACAGCCACATTGGATCGATGCTCTGATTGTCGGGGCCGTATTGTGCGATCGCGGCCGTGGTTATCCCGAGAGACATGATGAGAAAAGTTACCGTCACGCGCATGATCCATCCCCTTGTTTTTCGTGTCCTGGACTGCTGCCTAGAAGCTCTTTCTCTTAGCCCACTATCATACATCGCCGGTTCGATGGAGATTCGATTACCCGCGACCCCGGCCGGGACCGTCGGCGGCGCGTCAGATGAATTACGCGTATCAACGGGGTAGTATTGCCACGGGGAAGAAGCCGATTGCGCTTCGCAAAACAATCACAATTTGATGATTATAAATACTATTTTTTTGAGTTTAGCGCAGGGCAGTTCCCATTGAACTGAAGGTCAACGGTGCGCCGTACGAGGTCGATATAGAAGCGTCGGCACCTCTTCTCTAGCGGCTCACTCGACCGGGACGATCGGCAATACCACGTACGAAGCGCGCTCACCACCTGTATAGATACTGTTGTTCGCGAGGTTATAAGCGGCGAAATAATGCTGCCCATCGTGCGCATTCACATCGAGCCGAATTCGATGCCCTTCTTCGAAGATCATGCTCGTCGCCCAGATCTCGACTTCGATCGGCACGATTTCGCCCGGCGTGAGTTTCTGCTCCTCGTCGTGCGTGTGATACGGCCGATACGGTGTAGAGAGCAACGGATCGAGCTTGCGGTGCGACACCTGCAGAATCCCTCGCGTCGCCGTCTCTACCGTCCCGTCGGGCGCCATATCACGCAGATAAGCGAACACGTCCATGTCGTCGGTCTCCGATGAGACCCACATGACGAGATTGATATGCCCAGTAAGTTCGACCTCCTCCGTGAGTGGCTCGGTCACGAAGCTGGCTGTCGGCAGCCCGCGATTCGCTCGTGAATAGGCCTCCGGACCCGCGGAATAGGTCAGCTCCCCATCCGCTCGCGGCCTGGATCGCGTGAGCGTGACGTCGTGGATCGCCTCGTCGACGACGCCGGCGGGATCGCTACTCAAGTAATAACGCGTGTACTGCGTGCGCGCGAGCGGCCACTCGTTCTCGAAGCGCCATTCACATTCGCCGACGGAGCTGCGGATACAGAGCTTTACGGGCGGCTCATCCATGATGCCGGTATCGATGCCCTTGAGCCAGTAGTCGTACCAGCGCAGTAACTCAGTCTTACCTTCATCGGAATAGAACGCATCTGTATGGCCGCCGATGTGCATCTGCAGTCGTTTCTCGGTGGATGCCGAGCGGACATAGCCGTCTATATTGCCGCGCATATGGTGGTTCCAGCCACCCCAGTTTCCCGAGCTGTACAACGGCACGGTGATCCGGTCGAACTGTGCGCGTGACTTGCTCTCGTCCCACCAGGGACTGTCCATATGGTGCGCCAGGAAATTGTAAATCAGGTCTTCGCTGAGTGCGGCCGAGTTGTCGGCACGCGTGTTCTCGAGCAGCTGCTTGCCGCGAACGTCCAGCCACCAGCGGCCATAGAATCCCTGATTGAATACGCCACCATGAAAAACCGAGTCGCGGTACATGTCGGCCCAGCCCTCCCAGGGCACGATCGTCGTCAGTGACGGCGGTTGCAGGCTCGCGACGTTCCACTGCGTGATCGCGTAATAGGACACGCCGACCAGTCCGACCTTGCCGCTGCTCCACGGTTGTACGGCCGACCACTCTATGGAGTCGTAGAGATCGCGCGCTTCCTGCATGGACCAGATGTCCGACTGACCTGGCGACGTCCCGGTACCGCGCGTATCCACGAAGACGAGCGCATAGCCGCGCGACGTCCACCACTCGGGCTCGGGCCGTTCGACGTGAGTGAACGGCGCCTCATGCGGCAGGATGCGGTCCATGGCCTTCTGATAGGCGCTCAGGCTCATGAGAACCGGGAATGATCCGTCGGCATCCGGCCGATAGACGTCGGCTCTGAGCACGGTCCCGTCACGTGTTCGAATCGGCACATCCCGCTCGTAGATCATCCCGAACTCGGGTGTCGACAACTCGGCAGCTTGACCCTGTGCGCCGGCGAAGCCGACGGCGACCGCGAGTACACACAGAACGAAAGCTTTATTCGCGAACATGATTATCTCTCAGACGTTGTTATCTCATGACGTCGACGCGCAGGGGCGACCACGCCAACCCGTCTGGGGCCTCGTGCGCAGAGACTAGCACATCGGGATCCGACTCACCGAATTTATCCAACTCGAACAGGCGAATCGCTCCCTGCCCGGGCTCACTCACGATTGCGTAACCATCGTGCATCAGCACACCGAAATTTCCGGTACCAGGTTCACCATCACTGCGCAGCGGGATTTCTGTGACGATCTCGCGTGCCTCGACATCAAAAAGTCGTAGGAGTTGTTGGACGGGCTGCCCACCGCCGCCGCCGTTCGGCGCGACTGCAAACTGGCCGTCGGGAGAAATCTCGACGCGACCGGCGAATGGATTGGAGTCTATCCTCGCGACGACCTCAAGTGCTCCGGTATCCACGACGGAGATCGCCTCCTCCTGCCGGTTCGCCACCCAGACCTCGCCCCCGTCGGGTGACACGGAGATGCCCTCTGCGCCCGGCCCGGTCGGAATCACGACCGGCGGACGATCTTCGTCGAGGAAGATGACCGACAGTGTGCCCTCGCCGAGGCGGCTCGTGACATAGGCTCGCGAGCCGTCGGGGCTGACGCGCATCATGTGACCTTCGCGGCCACCCGTGGGATAGGTTCGAATGACTGCCATGGCACTCAGATCGATGAGGGCGATGAGGTCGGAATCCTGCATGGTCGCCAGCGCGCGCTGACCGTCCGGGTGAAAAATCGCCGTATGCGGGCGCGAGTTCGGCCCGAGATCAACGCGACCGACGATGCTCGCATTAACGATGTCGATCAGGATCACGTGCCGGCCATGATCGTCCTCGGGCCCGTATTCACCGGTCAGGGCGAAGCGCCCGTCCGGAGAAACCGCAACCTCGTGGGGAATGATCGGGCCTACAGGCAGCCGCGCGACCTCGAGACGTGTTTCGAGATCGATAAGAGAGATGCTTCCACCCGCGCGGTTGGCGACCACGAGCGTCCCGTCAAGCGCTAATGCGCTGGAAGCCAATAGCCACAGTATCAGCGGTGTCCACAGTAGGCGCTTTATCATATTCCCCTCCTCCCGGCTTTTTTTGGGATCCGGCTGTGGGTCCACCGAACAAGTATGAACAATAACCAGCCGGTGACCAAGCGCTATCCAGTCCGAGCGGGCGGCTGGAGATAATGCTACAGCAGTACATCGGATCCGGCACCATTCACCGTACCGCCAGTGTCGGAACTCGGAATCAGTACAATGTATTTTTCAGTAGCAACACCGGCGGCCCCGTTTGCGTGAACTCTTCGTACATATCCATATAGGCGAACATACCGACAGGGATGTAGCCACCGCCCAGGACGACGTCGATGTCGCTATCGCCGTCTATATCTCCCACATCCATGGTCATCCAGCGACCGCCCATGAGCTCCGGGCTGGTGTAAGCGCTGAAGTTCAAACCCCCATCGTTTTGTAGATAAGTAAAAGATTCTCGTTGCTCCGATGAGAAATCGGGATAGAACGAGATCGCTGCGATATCCAGGTCGCCATCATTGTCGAAGTCCGCCGCCTGCGCTCCGAAGGCGCCGTACATGGGGTAGAAGTACGCCTCATCGAAGCGGAGATCGCCACGATTCAGATAGATTCGAAGGCCCTGGTAGTTCTTAGGCGTGTTGTAAGTATCCGAGTCGACGTTATCGCCATTCACCACTAGAAGATCCATGAGACCATCGTTATCGAAGTCCTCCAGCTCGAAAAAAGTATGGCCATAGGCTGCGTGGGTCTCGAAGACGGTATGGCTCTGAAACTCATTGGTCCCATCGTTGATCAATATATAGAAGCCTTCTCTCGCATCAGACAGCAACACAGCGAGATCGAGAAAGCCGTCGCCGTTGAAGTCATGGCTCTCAACCTTGACGGCCCCGGGCCGGCTGACGATCACATGCTCCTCATAACTGCCATCAGCCTGTGATTCGAACCAGGACACGCTACCTACCAGCACACCGAATCCACAAACGACAAAATCCATGGCCCCGTCGCCGTTTAAATCCACGATCTCCATGTCCGCCATCCGGTAGAGATCGTTGATGAGGACGCTGATTGCTCCGCCTTCGATGCTTTGCTCTACCAGACCCAGGGTCGTGATATGGGCAGGCTTGGCTGCCGACGCCGCATTTGCCATCAGATCACCAATGGAGCCGATATAGGCAACATCGTCCACGAACTCGATGTCCACCGGGGACATCGCCAGACCGAAGCGCCGGGGGTCCGACTTCAGAAAACCATCACCATCGAGAACCGCCAGCGTATTCTCGCCGCTATCCCCTATATACACCTCGCTGCGCGCCTCACGGATGCGGACCAGAGTCGTCACGGCCACCTCAGGGCTGTAGTTGGATTCGGTAAGGCGAAACTGGGGCAGTTCCCAGGCAAGAGACGGTTTACCGGTCTGAGGCAACGGGTCGATTGGTGCCGTATCTACATAGTAGTACCGCAGCACTTCCCATTCACTCTCGCTCAGCAGCGGCGCGCTCGGCAACACATTCTCCCGCAACAACACCTCTCGCCTTCCCGTGACGTTCTCCCGGGCAAACGCCGGATGGTCCGCCAGGTAGTCGACGTTTTCCATGCCAAGCCAGTAACCCATGTAGCCGAGCGCGGCCTCCCAGCTTCGTTTGGGGAGTATGTCGGGCGCAGGCTTGAGGTGACAGGCCGCGCAATGCACGGTGGCGAGTTCTTCGCCGTGCGTGAGCTTCCGTTCATGTTCGAGGTCGTTCAGCATGCCCCAAATCAGCGGTGTAGCGGCTATCGCCAATGCGAGGCAACCCAGAATGATGGCCATCGTAAGTCTGTTAGGCGTCGTCACTGGGGCAACCCGATCCGTTGTTTCGAATACCGTTTGTATGTCGCGACATAGGCCATCGTTAGTTCCCTCGCCCGCCCCTGTGTCCGGGCGAACTCGCCCGGCAGGGTCTCGTGACATTTTACTTTAAGCGGTGGGAAAAGCATTGATGCTAACGTACCTTGCCCTCTCTTACCGTTCAGTTAGAGTTACACTTCCCAGTTAAATTCAAGCGATCTGTATCAGGGAAAAATACTCCGCATCATGGGGCAACGCCGATAGCACGGTGCCCCAGATGGCGCAGCCGCCCTCGCCCAGCGCCATGATCCGAAATCCTGATGCAATAGGCGGGCTAACAGGCTTTCGAGGATGCCCGAAACGCCCGATGATAGACTGAAGATACGCCCCTGCCGGGTACCCGGAAAGATGGAATTAGAACAGCAGCATATCAGCGTATTCAAAAGCCTAAGGCGAGTCGGGCTGCGGAATCGATTGCGACGGCTTGACTGGATCGTGTTGCTGCTGGCCATGGCAACACCGATGGTCTTGTATGCCCAGGTGGCTGGGATCCAAACCGAGGCCGCCAACTGGCCGACCTATAACCGGGATCTGGCCGGCACGCGTTTCTCCCCGCTGACGCAGATCAATACCGAGAACGTCGGTAGCTTGCGCCAGGTATGGACCTACCCGTTGGGTCGCAATCGCACGACCGGTGATCTGGGGGGCGGCTCCCAATTCACGCCTCTGGTCATCGATGGCGTCATGTATCTAGCGGGTGCCGACCACATCGTGGCCCTCGAGTCTGAAACGGGCGAAGAGATCTGGCGGTTCAACCTGCGTGAGGAAACTCCTTCACGGCGCGGCCTGGCCTACTGGCCAGGCGACGGCGAGTACTCGCCCATGGTGCTGATCACTGCCGATCAGCGGTTACTCGCAATAATTCCCGAAGAGGAGAGCAGCACAGCTCGCGCAATGCCAGTCGCGTACTTAGGGGCACCGGTCATTTTCGAGAACCTGCTGCTCGTCGGGTCCAACACGCCTCCCGGTAGCGTCCGGGCTTTCGACGTTCGCAGCGGGTCCGAAGTCTGGGTCTTCAATTCGACGCCGGGACCCGGCGAGGTCGGTCACGACACCTGGGAGAACGACGCGTGGCAAGACCAGCCCAACCTGTTTCACTGGGCGTTCTCCCTCACGGTCGACGAGGAGCGGGGTCTGGTCTTCGCCGCATTCGAGAGCGCCGGCCCCGGTGACTACTATGGCGGCGACCGCCCGGGAGACAATCTCTTCAGCGACTCGATCGTGGCATTGGACGTGCGCACCGGTGAACGGCGCTGGCATTACCAGACGATCCACCACGACATCTGGGACTTCGATCTGCCGGCACCGCCCGGATTGCTGGACGTGGAAATCGATGGGGAACTCGTCCCGATTCTGGCGCTCGCCGGCAAGACTGGCTACCTGTACATACTCAATCGCCAGACCGGCGAGCCCGTGTTCGGGATCGAAGAAAGACCGGTGCCTCAGAGCAACGCGCCGGGTGAGCAAAGCGCCCCCACTCAACCGATACCGGTGCGACCGCCTCCTATCGCGAAAGTCGATTTTTCACCCGAGGACATCGTGACGGCCGAGGACACCACGGAGGAGCACGCCCGGTACTGCCGCCGAATCTACGAGGAGAACGGCGAGTTCACTAACAACGGGCCCTTCACGCCCTACGGGTACCACGAGCCCGGCTCCGAAGTGTCCTCGACGATTATCTTTCCAGGTTCCATCGGCGGCGCAAACTGGGGCGGCACAGCAGCCGACCCAACGCTGGGCTACATCTTTGTGAATACGATGGACGAGGGCAGCTTCGGCTGGATCGAAGAAGTACCCGGCTACCCAGGTTACTACGAGCGAAACAGCATCCATGGCCCGCTCTCGCGATTCTGGTGGAACGAGACTGACCGTGACTCCGGTGGCAGCGCGCTCAGCGGCGGCGAGGACGCCTGGCCCTGCAACAAACCGCCCTGGGGCAGCCTCGTGGCCATCAATGCGGCGACCGGAGACATCGCCTGGAAAGTACCCCTCGGGATCACCGAGGAGTTACCCGCGGATCGACAGAGGACCGGGCGGCTGGGCATGGGTGGGCCCATCGCTACAGCGGGCGGCCTAGTTTTCATCGGCGCCACCAACGACCGGCGATTTCGGGCCTTTGATTCCCGAACCGGTGAGGAACTCTGGGTCGCCCGACTCGAGATGAGCGCATTTGCGGTACCGATCACCTATCAGGGTCGCGACAGTAAGCAGTATGTGGCCGTGGTCGCGGCGGCGGCCTCGGCTCTGGACGATCCCAGCCCCGACGAGGCGCAGAAGCTCGTCGTATTCAGCCTGCCATAGCGCCACGCCAGATTATCGGAAAAAAAACGGCACCTCCGGGGAGGTGCCGTCTGGTCTCATACGCTAGACAATAGCGTCGTTAAGCTCGTACTTATCCGCCCCAGTTGTACTGGAACTCCAGACCCCAGGTATCCGGGCGTCCGAAGCGGGAGTAATAGGTGCCGGATCGTCCTTTGCCGCACCAATCGAAGTAACGCTTATCGGCGATATTGGAACCGAATAGTGAGGCCTGCCAGCTCCCAGCTTCAGGCACGTACGTCACGCGCGCGCGTAACTTCGAATAGGATGGCTGGAAGCACCACGATTGCTCATTAGTCGAAGTATCGAGGCCACCTGAAAAGTCGTAGTCATCCTGATAGTACAAGCCCAGGTTCGGCGTCAGCGTCGCGCCGTTACCGAGTTGGAAGGTATGCTCGATCGAGGCATTGATCGTCCACTCCGGCGAGTAATCCGCAATCGATAGATTCGACTGATCTATGAGGCCGCCGCCGCCAGGCGCATCCGGATCGAACGACAGGAATTCGTGGTATTCAGCATCCAGGTAACCCACGTCCAGGGAGACGAAACCGCCGTCCCAGGGTGCCGCACGCAACTCGAACTCGAGCCCCTTGATGTCGACCTCCGCCGCATTCATAACGATATTGAGCCAGGGCTGGTTACCGTAAGTCCCGCTAGAGTTGTCGATACCAACAGACTGCTGCTTGTCCGTGTAGTCCATGAGGAAGACATCAGCAGCAATTCTCACGCGACCGTCGGCAAACGTCCCTTTGTAACCGACCTCGAAGTTGTCAACGTGCTCAGGTCCATAGGTCAACAATGGCTCCAGCCCGGGGTTAACTAGCGGGTTGAGCTCATCGTTGAACGCGCCGGACAGGAAACCTTCCGCATACAGCATGTAGAAGAGACCGTTGTCGAAATTTCTCGTCAGACTGACCATCGGCGTAGTTTCGGAGAAGTTCGCCTCCACATCGTTATAGAACCCGCCCTCAAATATTGCCTCATAGTTCATCACGTAATCCGGCTGACAGATCTCCGTCGACGGCGGATCGCCCGCCGTACCAAAGGTGCAGCTGTCCGGTATCAGCTCGAATTCGACCTGATGGAAACCACGGTCCTCGTCGGTGATACGGGTGCCGAAATCGAGGGTCCAGTTATCGCTGATATCGTAGGTCATATGAGCGAAGAGGGCCTGGGACTCGGCCGAGACGTTGCCGGCTCTGCCGCTCGGCCACGGGCCCGGGCCCGGGTTCCCGCGGGGGCCAGACAACCAGTCGAACTGCGTACCGCCGTCGGGTACACACGAGACACTGGCCCCACCGCTCGGGTCTGTCAGCGCCGCAAGGTTCGTTTGCAGCTTGTCCCAGCAGTCGGTTCCATTCACGGCCTTATCGTCGAAGAAGTGCGCGCCGATGATGAAGCTGAGCCGGTCGTTTACGTCGGCCGTCGCCAGCAACTCGAAGCTGTCCGTCGTGCGGATCCGCCCGGTGCCATCCTGCGGGGGCGTGCCGATCGCATCGATCGGCACCGACGAAAAGTCGCGGTCCTGCATGTAGTTGTAGTCCATATCATGCGTGGAATAGATGGCCTTGACGTTCAGGTTGTCAAGCCCACCAACTGCACCGGCGGAATCCCATTGGACCGTCGCTTGGAATTGCTCATTGTCCAACTCCAGGAAGCTGCGTTTCTCCGAGGAGAACACGTAGTCACCCGCCGCGTTGTCAGTATTACAGTCATCCCAGTAGTCGAGAGTCGCACCCGCATAGATTCGCTCGATGTGGCCACCGACGTTAACTCTTGTGCCATCCGGATACTTCGCCCCGCCGCCCCAGGCGCCTCTATTTTGTTCGGTGAAGGTCGGGCCCGTGTAAATCTGTGGCGGGTGGACACCTGTCTCCGTAACGGGATCCCACACGGCCGGGTCTGAACCCGGGAGGTGGAGGCGTCCACCGAATACTCCGCCCGGGTTCAGGTTCGCCAGATCATCGACGTTTTTCTGGGTCGGGCGCGCCGTGCAACGACCCGGGGCATTATGGTCGTCCTGGTAATTGCCACGGAAGGACAGATCGATCATCCAGTTGTCGTCGGGTGTGAAACGAATGGCGGCGGAATACGCCTCCAAGTCGGTCATACCCCAGTCCTCATTGTGAGTCCGGTTGAAGTAGTAACCGTCCGACGTTTCGCTCGCATAGCTAAAGCGCGTGGAGACGGTGTCGCTGATAGGCGCGTTGACCATCGCCCGAATATCCTGCTGGCCGAAGTCCGCGGCGCGCAACAAAATGGACGACTCGAAGTCCGGACCGGGCTTGGCGCTGATGACGTTGATCGCGCCACCGGTCGTGTTCTTGCCGAACAGCGTCCCCTGGGGACCCCGCATCACCTCGATCCGCTCGATATCGACGGTGTTCAGCATCTGTCCGACCGTATTGGGAAGGTAGTGGCCGTCGATGTAGACGCCGGCGCCGGTCGCCCGCAACGGAATCGGGGAGGAGTTGCCGATGCCGCGGATGTATAGCGCGGTGATCGAGCGTCGCCCCGTATGCGTGAAGTTCACATTGGGGATGAAGTTGGTGACGTCCATGATGTCATAAACGCCCTGCGCTTGCATGGCGTCGGCCGTAATGGCCGCCACCGACAGCGACAAGTCCGAAAGGGATTCCTCGCGACGGCGAGCCGTCACGGTGACTTCCTCAAGCATGGCTGCGGCAGAAGCCGATTGCTGTGCCGCAACCTGCCCTGACGAAAACAGTAGAGCCGCGCTAAGGGCTCCCGTACTTCCTATGATTAATCTGCTGATATTCATTGGTTCCTCCTACTCGGAAATCCCTCGATCAAGACAATCATTGCCAAGATCGATTTACATCCCTTCAGACACGCAACCGAGCCGTTTCACTAGCCCGCGGAACCGGGCAGTGACTTACGGCTCTATTGTTGCTTATAAGCAACGAAAATACTCTATTCCGTTAAGTAGGTGATTTTTAGCACCTAGCGATAGCGCTGTCAATACGTGAAAAACCGGAGGGTGTCCAGCGTTTCCGGACATTATTGACAATACGGGCATCGCGCCATGAATATTCGCTTAGATGCGACAATCGCCGCGGAAGCTGCTACATCATAATGCTGCCCCATGATATGGTGCAGATCAATCGAGAGACATTGATTTGCGCATTTCCCCCAAATTTCCCCCAAATTTCCCCCATATTCCCTCCATACACCCTTACTATTCCCTTCAAATTTCCTCCATGCTGCGGCCTCCGGAAAATCCCTCAAGTTGCTATGATAATTAAGTTTTTTTACAACCTTAACGTTCATTTGCGCATTGATTAAGGCTTTTAATGTAGGAGTAATCAGCTGATACAAACGTTGTATATGGAGTTTCATCGCCAATGGAGTATTATTAGATCGTACTATAGCATTGTAGTGTTATAACAACATTCCTGCCCAAGGGGGGCTGAGGCATGAATATAAGACATTTCTCCACTTCACGCATCGTACTCGGTGCTATCGCAACCGTATTTTCCTGCGCAACGCTTGCCCAGGAGCAAGGCGCCGAGCTGGAGGAGGTTGTCGTCACCGGCTCCTATCTCTATACAGGCATCGACTCACCGTCACCCGTCGAGGTACTCTCCGGGGAAGACATGGTCGCATTCGCACCGCCTGACCTGGCGAGTTTCTTTTTTGACAACGTCCCGCAGAACTACTCGAGTGAAGTCGGTTCGCAGACCCAGAACCAGGGTCAGCGCCGAGCACGCTCGATTCGTAATGCCGCGATCAACCTGCGAGGCCTCGGCGACGAGAACTCCCTCGTCGTGCTGAACGGCCGCCGGACGATCTACTATCCCGTAGCCGATGGCACGGGCTGGTATCGCACCGATATCAACTCGATCGTGCCGCGTATCGCCCTGCAGCGTACCGAGTTGTTGCTCGATGGCGGTTCGGCCATCTTCGGCTCCGATCCGGTCGCCGGCGTGGCGAACTTCGTGACGCGGAACAACTTCCGCGGTTTCGATCTCAACGTCGATACACGCATGATCGAAGAAGCGACGGATGCCAAGAATGTCACGTTCTCGGCACTCTGGGGCGCGGGCGATAACAACACGAACCTCATCGCCGCGATCGAATTCCATCAGGAAGACCTGATAGAACTCATTGACATCGACCCGACATACAGCGAGATTCCCGATGTAACGCCTAACGGTACCGGCCTCGAGCCGCAATCGCACCTCGAATACGGAACGTCAATGGGTAGGAGTACCTGGGTAGATCCCGACTGCGCCAACCCAGCTTTCGGTACGCCGATCCGCGCTCACTGGCTCGCTTACGACGACCCCGGCGGCGATGTGCTCGAAGCGGCCGACTACGCGAGCGCCGATCAGTGCGCCCGCCCAGATAGCTTCGATAAGGCCGGCACGTTGATGAACAACAACGTCCAGCAGCTGATTGCGTTCATCCACGCGGAGCACTCCTTCAGCGACTCGCTACGCGTCAATGCCGAGATCAACTATAGCCGGCAGCGTTTTGGCGACATCGATGAGTGGGGCGATAACGGCTCAAGTAGCTGGAGCCCGAAGCCGAATAGCTACGGAGACACCTACTCGATTCCCAGCGGTCACCCGGGACTGGTCCGTGCGCGGACGTTGCAGCCAAGTTTCGGCACGTCCATGGGCATGAGTGCTCCCGTCTTCCAGACCGGTGAGACATTGCCGTTCCTGAGCGAACTGCCGGCGTTCAACGAGAACGATCTGTTCCGTGCGGCATTCGGTGTCGAGGGCGACTTCAACGCCAACTGGAGCTGGATGGTCGACACCTCGGCGGCTTACAGCGAAGTTCGCAACGGCGTCCGCGACATCCTCCTCAGTCGCTATCCGAAAGCCATTAGCGGTCTTGGCGGAGCGGATTGCGCTCAGGAGACGGGCGTTGCCGGAATGGGTAACTGTTTCTTTTACAATCCGTTCATGAGTTCGGCGCTACCGGATGCCGCATCGCTGCAGACCGATCTCTCGCAGACCGGCCTCGCCAACGATCCGGGCATGATCGAGTGGCTCATCCCGCTGCGCGTGGATGACTTCCTGGGCGAATTCTTCCACTTCGACGCACGTATCACCGGTCAATTCGGTGACCTGCCGGGCGGGCCGATCGGGTTGGCGGCCGGCATCGCCTACCGCGAGGAGTACGTCGAGCGCGATGCCGATACGCTCGCGAACGGCGGCGAATTCGCGACCCTGGGTGTGTTCAACGACTTCTCGGGCAAGCAGCAGGTCGACTCGACGTATTTCGAACTGGCGTTGCCCGTCCATGAGGACATCAATATCCAGATCGCGGGACGCCAGGAGAAGTACAAGGGCGGCTTCAGCGAGTTCTCACCGAAGATCGCCGCACTCTGGACGCCGACGGATCGTCTGACGGTCCGCGGTTCCTGGGGCACTTCGTTCAAGGGCCCGTCGATCAGTCACGCGAGCGCAGCCACAATCTTCAGCGGCATGGGCCCGCCGCGACTGACCGTCCAGGGTACGACCTACGGCAGATCGGGCGGCGGACCGACGTTTACCTACGAGACGACGCCGAATCCGGACATCCTGCCGCAGACCTCCGATAACCTATCCTTCGGCGCGGACTTCGTGCTGACCGACCGGATCGACATCGGTGGTAACTTCGTCCAAATCGAGTTCAAGGACCTGATCACCGCGCAGACGGCGAACAATGTCCTCTCGAACTGCGTCGTGAAGGACGCCAACGGCATCCCGATCACAGAGACGGGAAGCGCGATGAGCAGCCTCATGTATCCGCTGAACCCCGACGGAACCTGTGTCAAAGCAGCAATCGATAACTCTCCGACCGAGGTATTCGACGTCAACGGCGACGGCATCCTCGATACCTACACGGATAACATCGGCACGCTGGCGAATAGGCCCTCGAACATCGGCTTTCTCAATGCGCAATTCTTCGATCTGCATGCCAACATGCGGTTCGATACGCCCATCGGTGCGTTGACTTTCTCGCCGAACGTAACGTTCACACTGCAGTATGACTTCCCCGTCGGCGGCGCCGCCGGACGTGACGGGCTCTGCCCGCCTCCGGAAGGCATCTGTAGCTCGATCGGCCGTAGCCTCGGCATGGGCTTCAACGGCGTGACCAACATGCCGCACTGGCAGGGCAGCTTCCCGGTGACGCTCAATCTCAACAACAACCGCTTCCGTATGATCGCGCGTTATCGGGATTCGTTGAACAAGCAGGTTGAGGATCTTTCGGACAACGCATCACACTCCTTCGTGCACGAAGAAGGCATGTGGACGCTCGACTTCAACTGGGCCTATGAGTTCAACCAGGGCTCGAGCATCGCGGTCTCCGTCAACAACATGTTTGCGACGGACCCACCGGATCAGGGCGGCTCGCGCTTCAACCGGCGCCGTAGAGAGTTCGGACTGCAGTTCCGTCATTCATTCGACAATTAGACGGATCCTGTAGACTAAGACTCAAGCCGACCAGCCTCTTGCTGGTCGGCTTTTTTTGCTGCGGAAAAAAGGGGGGGGGGAGGTCAGATCCTCGACGCGGGTTCAGCGAGATCAATCCACCGCGAAGCAATAGAACAACCCGGCGCCGTTCCAGCTAGCCAAGTCCTCTTGGCTACAACCAGTGGTGGCATGGGAGGAGTTCCATGACTGGTTCCCGTGACCAATGCGGTCAGAATGACCGACTTGAGCAGCACCTTCATCGTTGCTGGTCCAGTTATTACAGGTACGGTCCTCAGTTCCAGTAAAGGCCCGACCATCAGGCCGAGTACCCGTTAACATATCGTGCAGATTAGGCATTGGGTCACCAACACCATTTATTTCATCGCCTTTCTCTGTGAGTGCAAACGCTTTAAACATGTTAGCGCCGCGCTGTGCCTCAACTAGCGTGTCACCGTGAATTTCGGACATTTTTATCGGTCGACGAAGAACGCCCCTAGCGTGATACCAAGGACCATCCCCGATTCGATCACGTGCGTTGATGGCTGGCTGACCAGGTCGGGCCTGCGTACTGAGATAGGCTCGCCACATACGATCGCCTGCACCGGCGTTCGTAGCCAGCCTTTGGCAGTGCGCGTCTGCTCCTTCCAAGCCACCTAAGTTGCCGCCATCCCCAATCGGCTCGCTGGTAACGAAGAACGACATCAGTTCAGACGGGATGAAAATTCGAAGAGCATGAATGCCCATACCTTGACCGAATACAATGTTTGAGACCAATAGAAAAACGAGCAAAGAAAAAACGATTGGTGAAGCTATTCTTTTCATCGGCTTTCTCCGGTCACAGCGAAGCAGTAAAACTGACCAAT
>PVBE012858594.1_pt1 | contig 17126 bp, 13 predicted proteins | sample 1631181 | NCBI WGS metagenome assembly PVBE01 (sample SAMN08397723, study PRJNA350692) | Marine metagenome, whole genome shotgun sequencing project. | isolation source: water | place: Pacific Ocean | collected 2012-04 | reverse complement strand
CTCCTCATCTGGGTAAAATCGGTATTTATAGGCTTTTTCGATCATATCACTTGCTAAAATACTTTAATGAACAAGCGATTGTATACCTCTTTTGGTTTTTTATCCATTTTGTTAAAGCGTTATGAAAAAAATTTATAAAAAATTATCATAATTGCTTATTTAATGGGTAAGCTTTTTTATAGGGTCAAAAACCTTACTTTTGAGTTGGAAGAATTGTATATCGAATACATTCTATGTCCAAGTGATCTCAGTAGGTTTAGTAGAAAGCTCGAGTTCTTTGAGTTGCGTACGTTCCGCTGAAGAGGGCGACTGTATCATAAGATCGCTTGCTTTTTGAGTTTAGGAAAAGCGATCACTTCTCGGATATTTTCAGTATTACAAAGAACCATAATAATACGGTCAAATCCAAGTGCAATTCCTAGGTGAGGGGGAGTACCATACTTTAGAGCTTCTACAAAAAAGCCGAATTTTGCTTTGATTTCTTCTTCTGTTAAACGAAGGGTTTGGAAGATTTTCTTCTGAAGTTCATCACTGTGAATTCTTTGAGATCCAGAGGCAATTTCATAACCATTAAGCACAAGGTCATAAGCTAATGCTCGTACTTCTAAAGGCTTAGTATCCATAAGATCGATGTCATCGAAATGGGGAGAGGTAAAGGGATGATGTTCAGTTTCTATCTGATTTGTTTTTTCATCGATTTTGAAAAGAGGAAAATCAGTAACCCATAAAAATTCATATGTATGGGGCTTAATAAGATTTTGCTTTTTTGCAATATGCCTACGTAGATGATCGAGAGCTTGGTTTACGATAGATTCTTTTTCCGCTGCAATGAGGATTAAATCATCTGTATCTACATCCATCCTTTTCTCGATCTCGTGTAAAAGATTTTCGGAGAAAAATTTTACAATGTTAGAAGAAAAACCTTCCTTTGTTTTTTTCATCCAAGCTAGGCCTTGAAGAGAAAATTTACCGACAAAAGAGATCAATGCATCGATTTGCTTTCGAGAAAATAAAGCGCCTCCTTTCACGCAAATCCCCTTAACTATAGCCCCTTCTTTTTGTTTTTCTTTTAAGAGAGAAAATTCAGATTCTTCAATGATATCGCTAAGAGAATGAAATTTCATGCCAAAGCGAAGATCAGGTTTATCCGTTCCATATTTTTCAAGACATTCTTTATGAGAAAGTTTTTTGAATGAAGTTTTGATTTTAATATGTAAGGTATTGAAAATTTCCTGCATCAAATTCTCAATTATGGGAAACAATTCTTCAGGATCAGAAAAACTCATCTCAATATCGATTTGTGAAAATTCAGGTTGACGATCAGCTCTTAAATCTTCATCTCGAAAACAAGTAGCGATTTGAAAGTAACGATCCATACCTGAAATCATGAGAAGCTGTTTAAAAATTTGAGGAGATTGGGGAAGAGCAAAAAAGTTTCCTGGATAAATACGAGAAGGGACCAAGTAGTCTCTAGCTCCTTCTGGAGTTGTTTTTGCTAAAATAGGAGTTGTAATTTCTAAAAAGTTTAAATTGGATAAAAAATTTCTTGTGCTTTGCATTACTTTATGACGAACAACTAAGTTTTGAGTAATTTCTTTACGGCGTAAATCTAAAAAGCGGTATTTTAAACGCAGCTCTTCATGAACTTCGATTTTTTCATCACAAATGGAAAAGGGAGGGGTTTTAGAAGCGGATAAAATAATGAGATCCTCTGCTTCTATTTCAATCTCACCAGTTGAAAGTTTAGGGTTGATTAACCCTTCTCCTCTAAATCTTACTTTTCCATGAACACTAATCACCCATTCTTGTCTGAGTTTTTCAGCTAAAAGATGTGATTCTTTAGATATTTTAGGATCAAAAATAAGTTGAGTAATTCCAAAACGATCTCTGAGATCAATAAAAATCAATCCTCCATGGTCACGTCTTCTATGAACCCAACCACTGAGTCTGACTTTTTGATCAACATTTTGTTTTTTTAACTTTCCGCAATCACAGGTTCTTTTAAAGTTATCCATAATTTTTCTATTTCTTGTAGAAGATTCGATAGTGAAAGTTCTACTTCTTTCCTTGTGCTCATGTTTTTTAATTTTATAGTTTTATTTTTTCGTTCATTCTCGCCTAAGATAGCTGAAAAAGTTGCTTGCAAATAACTGGCTCTTTGAAGGCTTGCTTGTATCTTTTTCGAATTAAAATCTGCATCTGATGGAATGCCTTTGTGTCGAAGGTTTGTAATGAGAGAAAAGGCTTCTTTTTTAGCTTCAATATCTAGGGGGATAAGGAAAAGAAAAGGAAAATTTAATACAGGAAATGAAATGTTTTGGGCAAGCATGGCTTGCAAAATTCTTTCCATCCCTGTACCGAATCCAATTCCAGGAAGAGAAGGACCCCCAAATGAGGCTGAAAATCCATCATATCTACCGCCGCCGCCTAAAGAATTTTGAGCTTTTAAGTCGCTTGAGGTAATTTCAAATACAGTTTTATTATAATAGTCCAAACCACGTACAATTTTTTCATTAATTTGATAGGGAACTTGAATGCTATCTAACGTTTTACAGAGCCCTTCAAAGTGTTCTTTTGCGTCATCGGTTAAATAATCTAAAATAGAAGGAGCCTCTTTAAGCAGAGCTTGATCATTGAGATCTTTAGAATCTAAAATACGAAGGGGATTTTTTTGTAAGCGTTCCTTACTATCAGAAGATAATTTTTCAAAAAGAGGCGTAAGATAGCTTTTTAGAGCTTCTCTATAACTATTTCTCGATTCTACATCTCCGACGCTGTTTAATTGGACGCTAAGATTTTTTAAACCTAATCTTCGATATAACGTAAGTAAAAGATCGATGACTTCAGCATCTTGTTCATAAGAAGGAACGCCCAGTACTTCAACACCAAATTGATGGTGTTGACGGTAACGTCCTGCTTGAGGTCTTTCATAGCGAAACATAGGACCAATATAGAAAAATTTATGCACTTTTGCTTCAGATAGTAGGTTTTTTTCGACAAAAGCTCTTAATACAGATGAAGTGCCTTCTGGCTTTAAAGCAAGCTTTCGGTCTCCTTTATCAGTAAATAAATACATTTCCTTGGTAACAATATCACTTGTAGCGCCTACTCCTATAGTAAAGAGCTCAGCTTGTTCAAAAATAGGGGTTCGAATTTCTTTAAAACCATATTCATTGGCAATCTTTCGAATTGTTTCTTCTAAATATTGCCAATGAGAGCTCAGTTGCCATTCTTCTTTTGCCCCATAAGGAAGGATATCGAAAAGCCCTTTAGGGATTTTTAACTTCATAACTCTAAAATCATAATTTAAAAAATAAAAGCTTCAGTATACCCCTCGTAATTCAAAAATCGATTTTTGAATCACGAGGGGGACATTAGAGGAATTCTTAGCAAGAATGCATCTAAAACTGAGGTTAGTATAAGGAGAAAAAAAGTTTATCCCAAGTAAATTTAAATATGTGAAGTATATCGAAACATCTTTTTACAGTGATTGAATCTTTGAAATGATTTCTTTGAGAGTTTTTACCCATTGACTTAAGTAACTATTATGAGGATCGGTTTGGTGTGAAAAATGTAGATTTTGTAGTATTTCCATAAAAGGAAAGGGAAGCCAATCACTTCCTGCATACTCTGTAAGATAGTATCCAAGCGAATGTTCATCATTTTCAGGATACTTTTGCACTGATTCAATGAAATTCTCCACCTTTGTAAAAAGAAGTTTTTCTTTCTTAAATTGAAATGAATTTTCTAATAAACGGTGCCAAATATTAGAAAAATAATGGAGATACTCTACGTCTTGGCTATAGTCTATGGTTTTAAGTTTTTCAAAAGCCTTCATTACTTCTTTGAACTCATCGTAAATAAAAATTTGTTTTGGTTTTTCCTTAGGTGATGAAGAAAAAACAAAACGACTTAGAATTTTTTTAAAAAAGAGAACAAAGTAAGTGAGCGAAATATCAGAATGTACTGCTTTTTTTTTGTGCCCTTTTGTAAGTTCTTCTTCTTCTTCTTTTCTTCGTTTATCTGCTTCTATCTTTTGAGTACGGACATGCTCAAAAGGATCTTTAGGTGAATTTGGCGGAGGTCCTGAAATATTGCTCATAATTTTTTTTTTTGATCAGATTGGTTTTAATAGATATAAAAATTTTTATTTATTGGGAAATCTTTTCTATCACTTTTGTTTTAAAGGAGAAGGGCTATTTTTTTTAAATGAGGGTAAAGGTATAAGGTTTATTTGTAGTGATATTTGGAGATAAAACATTGACAGAAGGGGCAATAAATTTTAACCTTTGCCCGTTAAAAAGTGCATGATTACGTTAAAAATACTATAAAATATTTTATTGAATAGAAACTGAGGAACAAATCCATGAGCGTTCTAGATTTACTTCGGCCTGCTCCTTATGCTGAAGAAATACAAGATCAAGATGTGATAAAGAAAAAATATCGCTACTGGCGGTTTCGTACCTTTTATGGAATGTACATCGGGTATGCTCTCTATTATTTTACTCGAAAGAGTTTTGCTTTTACCATGCCTTTTTTAATAGACCTAGGCTTTGATAAAATGGCTTTAGGAGTTTTATTGAGTGTTTTAAGTATTGCCTATGGATTTAGTAAATTTATCAGTGGAATTGTGGGAGATAAATCGAATCCTCGATTTTTTATGGGGATTGGTCTTATTTTAACGGGGCTTTTTAATGTATTTTTTGGATTTTCAAATTCGCTCATCTTTTTTTCTATATTTTTAGCGTTAAATGGATGGTTTCAAGGCTGGGGATGGCCCGGCTGTGCTAAGTTATTAACCCATTGGTACTCTCAATCAGAAAGAGGCCTTTGGTGGAGTTTATGGAATACTTCTCATAATTTAGGCGGGTTTTTAATCCCCTATATTGTGGCCTATAGTGCTTTATTCTGGGGATGGCGTGCTAGTATGGTTATTCCAGGGATTCTTTGCATTTTAGGTGGAATTTTATTAATCAACCGGCTTCGGGACACTCCACAATCCTTAGGGCTTCCTTCAATTGAAAAATTTAAAAATGAATATCCTGCAAATCACAAAAATACCAAGGAGAAGGTGTCTCTTTCTGTGAAAGAAATTCTTCTTGATTATGTTTTAAAAAATCCTTTTATCTGGATTTTAGGGATTTCTTATTTCTTCATTTATGTTGTGCGGATGGCTGTCAATGATTGGAGCATGCTTTACTTGATGGAATCAAAAAAATATACCCATGGAGTAGCTGCTTTTTGTGTAAGTTGGTTCGAGGTAGGAGGCTTATTTGGAAGTCTTTTAGCGGGCTGGGCCTCTGATAAAATTTTTAGAGGAAAAAGAAATCCGGTCAATGTGCTTTATTCTGTAGCTATCCTACTTATGTGCTATTTAATGTGGGCTTTTAAGAGCCATTCTCCTGTAATTGACTCTTGTTTGATGTTTTTTTCAGGGTTTTTTATCTTTGGTCCTCAAATGTTAATAGGTATGGCGGCAGCAGAATTGTCTCATAAAAAAGCAGCGGCGACTGCGAGTGGTTTTGCTGGATGTTTTGGGTATTTAGGTGCTGCAGCTTCTGGTTTTCCCTTAAGCAGTGTAACCAGTAATTGGGGATGGGATGGCTATTTTGTAGTTTTAGCTGCATGTGCTGTTATTGCAGCCTTTTTGTTAATCCCTCTTTGGTCAATCAAAACTAACCCCAAAGATAAACTAGGCTTTTCTAAAGAAATGGAAGAAGCATAGATTTCTTGAAGTTCGACTCCAAGAAATAATCAATATTTGGAACTTTTAAAATCCTTTGATATTGCAAAATTTCCTCTAATCATTGAATAATTCTAGATTATGTGGAATTCACTTCATACCCATTCTCAATTTTCGATCTTAGACTCTACTTGCTCTGTAGATAAAATAGCGGAGAAAGCAAAAGAGCATAAGATGAGTGCTGTGGCTCTTACTGATCATGGAAATCTTTTTGGGGCTATTGACTTTTATAAAGCCTGTCTTTCCCAAAATATTCAACCGATCATAGGCTGTGAGCTTTGGGTTGCGCCTACCTCTCGTTTAGAGAAAAAACGTCTTTACGGAATGCCCATAGGATACCCCCTTGTATTGCTTGCAAAAAACCAAGTTGGGTATCGTAATCTTTGTAAACTTTCTTCTATTGGGTATTTGGAAGGGTTTTATTATTACCCTAGAATTGACAAAGAAACTCTTCAGGCTCATGCAGAGGGGCTTATTTGTCTTTCTGGAAGTTCAGGGGCCCATATCCCCTCTTTGATTGCTCAGGGGAAAGATGAACAGGCTGAAATTCTGTGGTATCAGAAGCTCTTCGGTTCTGATTATTATTTCGAACTTCTTTATCATCCCATGGAAGAAGAGTTGATTGAAAAAGATGGAATGAAAAAAGAAAGTTGGGTGCATCAAACCTATAAAGAATACATTGATCGACAAGAAAAAGTAAAAAATCGTCTTAAAGAGCTTTCCCCAAAATATGGCATAAAATGTGTTGCTGCTAATGATATTCACTACATGCAAAGAGAGGATTGGCGTGCTCATGAAATTTTGATCAATGTCCAATCGGGAGAACCTTGCTTGATTTGGGAGCGAGATGCAAAAGGGAATCAGCTTTTTAGAATTCCTAATCCTAAAAGAAAAATTTATCCTAGTCACGAGCTTTATTTTAAATCTGAAAAGCAAATGCAAATGCTTTTTTCTGATTTTCCAGAAAGCCTTTCCAATACAGTAGAGATCGCTTCAAAATGTAGCCTGGAATTAGATTTTCAAACGAAACATTATCCTGTTTTTATTCCTCCATCTTTAGAAGGAAAAACAACAACAAAACAACAGCGTACGAAAGAGACAGAAAATTATTTATATGAGTTGTGCCAAAAAGGAATTCCTCTCAAGTATTTCGAAGAAAGACTTACAACAATTCAAAAAAACTATCCCAATAAAGATCCTCTTGAAGTAGTTAAAAACCGTCTAGATTATGAATTTAAAATCATCGCTTCAAAGGGGATGTGTGATTATCTTTTGATTGTATACGATTTTATTTTTTGGGCAAAAAAACAAAATATTCCAGTAGGGCCTGGGCGAGGATCTGCCGCGGGATCTATTATTGCGTATCTCATTGGAATTACAGATATTGAGCCTTTGCGCTTTCACCTCTTTTTTGAAAGATTTATCAATCCCGAAAGGATTTCTTATCCTGATATCGATGTAGATATTTGTATGGATCGAAGACAGGAAGTCATTGATTACATGACCCAAAAATATGGCAAAGATCGGGTGGCTCAGATTATCACCTTTGGAAAGATGAAAGCTAAGATGGCTATAAAAGATGTAGGTCGTGTGCTTAGTATTCCTCTTGCGAAAGTGAATCAGATTGCAAAACTTATCCCTGAAGATCCAAATATGAGCTTAGAAAAAGCTTTAAGTTTAGATCCCGAGCTTGCTCGGATGGCTGAAGAAGATGAAGATACTAAAATGATCTTTACAATGGCACTAAGAACAGAAGGATCGATTCGGAATACAAGTATTCATGCTGCTGGTTTAATTGTATCGGAAGATTCTATTACAAAACATATCCCTGTTTGTATTGCAAAAGATGCTGATATGGTTGTGACTCAATTTGCAATGAAACCTGTTGAATCTGTTGGTATGCTAAAGATCGATTTTTTGGGTCTGAAAACCTTAACATCGATTCAAAAAGCAGTACAATCAATTGAGAACAATACTCAAAAAAAATTGAATTGGTCCCATTTACCTTTAGATGATAAGAATACATTTAACCTTCTCAATCAGGGTAAAACATTAGGAGTGTTTCAATTAGAATCGGGGGGAATGCAAGATCTTGCGCGGCAGCTTCATATCGATCATTTTGAAGAAATCATTGCTGTAGGGGCTCTTTACAGACCAGGTCCAATGGACATGATTCCTACTTTTATCAATCGAAAACATGGGAAAGAAAAAATTGAAATCGACCATCCCCTTATGAAAGATGTTTTGAAAGAAACGTATGGTGTGATGGTTTACCAAGAACAAGTCATGCAGATCGCAAGTTTACTTGCAGGATATTCACTGGGAGAAGGGGATGTTTTAAGACGTGCGATGGGGAAAAAAGACAAAGTAGAAATGGCGCGACAAAGAAAAAAATTTATAACGGGTGCCCAAGAAAAAAATATCAATCAAGATATAGCAGTTACTATCTTTAACAAAATTGAAAAATTTGCATCCTATGGTTTTAATAAGTCTCATGCAGCAGCTTACGGGTATCTTTCTTATGTGACCGCTTTTTTAAAGGCGAATTATCCCAAAGAGTGGATGGCAGCTTTAATGACTTGTGATCGAGATGATTTATCGAAAGTGGCTAAATTTATCCGAGAAGCTGCTAGCATGAAAATTTCGATCCTTCCGCCAGATGTTAATGAAGCTCATACAGAATTTACTCCTACTTCTCAAGGGATTCGTTTTGCAATATCAGGTATTAAAGGGGTAGGCTCAGCTGTAGTCGATGCGATCTTAGAAGAAAGAAAAAAAGGTCTTTTTAGCTCACTTTATGATTTTATAAAAAGAATTGACAAATCTAAGGTCGGAAAAAAGAATATCGAATTGATGATCAGTGCGGGCTGCTTTGATTCAATGGGATGGTCAAGAGATGCCATGTTGCAAAGCTTGACTATTATGTTTGAAAAAATTCTACGTCAACAAAAAGAACAAGCTTTAGGTGTAATGGATTTTTTCTCTCTCTTAGAGGAAGAAGGAGCAGAATTTAACCATCCGCCTATTGTTAAAAATCCTTCACAAAAAAAAGATATCCTAAGTATGGAAAAGGATCTTTTAGGGTTTTATTTAACGGGCCATCCGATGGATAACCATCGGAAAATTCTTTCAAAACTTGCAACGGTTCCTCTCAAAGATTTTGAAAAAGTAAAAGAACCAGCTCTTATACGCGTAGGATTTATTGCTGAGAATTTTCAATTTAAAATATCGATGCGATCACAAAAAAAGTTTGCTATTTTGACTATAAGCGACGGTAATGAACGGTTTGAAGTTCCTATTTGGACAGAAATGTGTGAAAAGTACTCCAATCTTTTAGAAGAAAATAAGATTCTTTTTGCATTATTAGAAATGGGAAAAGATCGTAAACTTCAGTGCCGCTATTTACACGACCTGACTTTAATTCAAGAAGAGGATCTTTCTCAAATTGATGAGCTTTATAAAAAACATAAAGCTCAACTTAAAAGTTTCAAAAAACACCAAATCAAGTCTGCTTCTATGGAAAAAGAAAAAAAACTTCTTCATGTTCTAATCGATGCTGATCAGATGCGCTTAACTCACATCTTAGATCTAAAAAAACTTTTTCAAAAATATTCAGGTTCATCGAAAATCAAGCTTTCTTTCGAGTCTCATCAAAAAACGATCGGTTCTATCTTGATCGATGAATCTTTGGGAGTGAATGGAGATCCTAATCTAGTGCATGATTTGAAACAAATCTCACAAATTCTTAATGCATCTTTTTCTATCAGTTCATGAGACTGTCCCACTGAATTGAATTTAGTCCCTTGTCAATCATTTCAACAATTTGCGCAGTAGTAATTACCTTTGGTTTGGTTGTAGGATCAAAAATTAAAAAAAAATTAGATATTTGATAGCGTTGCAATTGCTCTTGCCCAAATAAGAGAACTTCTATACCATGATTGTTTTTAATTATTGTGATTTTCTATCTATGAAGTTTAAAAAAGCATTGATCACTCTTTTGGGTTTTACATCCTTGCTATGGTCGGTTCCTGAAGAAAAAATACCTGCACATGAAGTTTATGCGAAAATCATGGAAGTATTTCAGGAGCAAGCATGGGAGGATTTAATCGATATATCAAAAGAATTTATTGTTACTTATCCTGAATCTTCTTTTATAAAAGAAATTTACTATGTAACGGGAATTGCTTATTTTAATCTTCAGGATTATGAATTTGCTAATGATTATTTTACTCAATACTTAAAGCAAAGCGCTCCGAAACATTTTGAAGAAGCTATTTATCACAAATTTTTAATCGCTGAGCAGTTTCGCCTTGGGGCAAAAAAGCGAATCTTTAAATGGCAAAAAGATCCTGGCTATCTCTCTGCAAAAGAAGATGCTCTTCTTATTTACGATGAAATTGTAAGCACTTTTCCCTACCATGATTTAGCGGCAAAAGCTTTGTTTGGGAAAGCCTTAATTCAAATGGAAAATTATGATTTTACCGAATCTATTGAAACCTTTCAACAGCTTATACAAAAATTTCCTAGACATGAATATGCAATTGAAAGCTATTTAGAAATTGGCCGAGTATACCTTCTTAAATGTCAAAAAGAACATTTGGATCCCGATTTGCTTGACCGTGCAGAAAATAATTTTAGTAAATTTAAAAAAGCTTTTCCTGGAGAAGAGCGCCTCAAAAATGCTTGGAAAACCTTAGCTGAAATAAAAGAAACATTTGCTCAAAACCTTTATGAGACAGGCAGGTTTTATGAGAGAACGAAAAAGAAAGGGGCCTCAGTTATCTACTATGCAAAGGTTGTCTCCAAGTTTCCAAATACTAAAGCAGCAAAACTCTCTCAAAAGCGTCTTGACACTCTTCAGAAACAATGAGACTTTTTTTTCTGATTTTCCTTTTTAGCTCATGCGGTTACCACATGGGAAACGGCTCCTCATTTTCCTCTCTATCGGTTCCTTATATATGCGGCGATGATACAGGAGAATTTACTCAAGCCCTGATTCAAGCGGTAAGTTCCTCTAATAAATTTATTTATAAAAATTCCTACGCTAACGCTATATTAGAAGTGAAAATAGCAGATCTTTCGGATGAACACATTGGTTTTCAAAGAGATCGGCTCAAAGATGATGGAAGCTTTAAAAAAAATCTTAGGCCTATAGAGGGGAGAAGGTTTTTAAAGGCTGAAGTTTCTTTAATCTCTTCGAAAACGAGTAAAGCTTTATGGGGGCCTCATATCATAGAAATGGATACAGATTATGATTATGTAGATGGAGATTCTCTACAGGACTTATCTTTTATAGACCCTGCTGGGACAAGAATCACCGTATTGAGTTTTTCTTTAGGACAATTAGAAGAACAGCAAAATGCAAAAAGCGCTGCTTTGGTCCCCCTTTTTCAGATCCTTTCTCAAAAAATTGTCGACATGTTATCCATTGATTGTGAGTAGGAGCCCATGCAAAACAAAACATTTTCTGCTAAATTAGATCAATTGAGACCTATGTTGACATGGATAGTTACTGTTGCAGAAAAGTATCTTATTTCTAAATCACTTCATCAAGTGGAGCTCTGTTCAGAAGAAGTGATTGTAAATATTATTCACCATAGCAAAAGTGAAAAAATTGAGCTAAGTTTTCAAAAAAATGACAAAGAAATTCATATTTCATTTAGGGATAATGGGATAGAATTTAATCCATTAAAGCAACAAAGTCTGATCAATAAAGAGGCTAGCTTAGAGGAAAGGTCCATCGGAGGACTTGGTATTCCTATTATTAGATCTTTTATGGATAAGATTAAATACCAACGTATTAATCATTGTAACCATTTGACTATAAGTAAGAAGAGAAATTATTGATTTTTTTCAAAAGAGGTTAGCGTAGCTTCTGTCTCCAACATATCGATGAGAAATTGTTGTAAAACTTTTAGCACATATCTCGGCGTATTATAAACTCCAGAGGTTGCAAATACGATCTCTAAAATAGGCTTTTCTTCTTGGTTTAAAGCGATTAGAACGTATGTAGTAGGGATTTCTTCTTCCATTTTAGGAATGATCCAAATTACAAACTGTTCATTAAAAAGAGTTACTTTTTCCACACTTTCAATAACATGAAAATACTGAGTTAAGTCATCAGCATCAGAGTCATCTTCTGAAAAACCTTCCAATACTCCCATTTCATGGAGTATGGGTAGGTCTACATTGATGATTCCATCATGAGCCCATTTACCTAGGTTATTGAAGTATTCTTGATAATACTCTTCGAGCTGAATAGGATTTAGCATTGTATTCCTACTGCCATAGGTTTCCTCCCCTTTCATTATTTTAGATCAAAAATTTTCCTCATGTCAACATACTTACCCAATATTTTAAATTTACAAGCTTCATTTTGAGGGTATCCAGTTGATGTTCAAAGAGATTTTTCTTAAAAAGTTTATTTTAAAAATAAATTTTCAAGGTCTCTTTAAATCAAAATTTTCATGAATATTTAATGAATCTATCTGAATATCAGTGACATAAGGATTTAGCTTAGGTTAACAAGCTCTCTCTTAAACTATTTGAATTTTTTCTTCTTTTCTTATATCGTTATTCAGAACAATAGTGGAGATTTGTGATGAGAACCCTTCTTTTTTTTCTGAGTTGCTCTGCAGTAATGGGATATAGTTTTAATGTTGAAGTGGAGGCTGACTCTGCTATCTTAATTAATGCAAAAACGGGAAAAGTTCTTTATGAAAAAGAAGCATCTACCTTGCGTTATCCTGCAAGTGTAACGAAAGTTGCGACGGCGCTTTTTATATTAGAGGAAAAAAACCAAGATCTTTCTCAGATGATTTCGCCTTCAGATGATGCTCTTTTAATAACAAAAGCGAGTAGTAAACAAGACAATTTCGATCTTTTTCCTTCTTATCGTTTAGAGCATGATGGTTATCATATCGGTATCAAAAAAGGAGAGATCCTTCCTTTTTGGGCTGCATTTTATGGTATGTTAATTGGTTCAGGAAATGATGCAGCAAATGTTGTTGCAGAATCTTGTAGCTTATCCATTGTTTCATTTATCGATGAGATGAATCTTTTTCTAAAGAAAATAGGCTGCGAAAACACCCATTTTATGAACCCTCATGGCCTTCACCATCCTGATCATTACACAACAGCATATGATTTGGCATTGATAGCAAAAAAGGCGTTAGAATCTGCTTTTTTCAGAGAAATCGTCTCTTCTTTAGCCTATGTGTACCCACAGACTAATCGCAGTAAAGAAAAAAGAATTTCACATAATAACCGCCTTATAAAGCAATCCAGTGAGTTTTACTATCCAAACGCCATTGGAATAAAAACAGGATATACAAAATATGCAAGAAATACTCTTATCGCAGCAGCTGAGAAGGAAGGTAGAGAGCTAATCGCTGTTATTTTAGGAGCAGCCACTAAAAAGCAACGTTATCAAAATGCGATTAAACTTTTTGAGACAGCTTTTAAGGAAGAAAAGAAACAACATGTAGTAGTTTTAAAGGATCGTATGTTTTTAAAATCTTTAGATGGAGCTAAAACTAAATTGAAGGCCCATGTCAAGGATGACATGTTGATTTCTTACTATCCTTCTGAGAAACCTGAAAATATAAAAGCTTATATCCATTGGAATGAGCAAAAGCTTCCGATTGAAAAAAATCAGCCGGTAGGAATTATTTTTGTGCTCTCTTCTGAAAGAGAAGTCTTAGCGGAAAAAAAACTTTATTCTGCTGAAAATGTAACCAAAACTTTTTTCCGCGCATTAAAAGATTTTCTTCTTTTTAAATAATCTCAGTTGTGGATTCAGTTTGTTCATGGCTCAAAAACCAGTTCTTGAATCACGAGGAGTATATTTTTAAAAAATCCATAATAGTGAGCTGATCTGCTCTTACATTAGGATCAATATTTTTTATGTTGAAGTGTTTTACATTGGAAGCCAATTTTTTTCGTTTGTTTTGAAACGCAGCTTTTAAAAAACAAAAAAATTGAGGATCAATAGATTTTCTTAAAAAATGTAATTTGATCACAGAAGAGTCTACCTTAGGCCTTGGAAAAAAGCAGTTCTTTGAAACGGAGAATAAAATTTCTATATGGCAATAAAAACTTAGAACTGCGTGTGAATAGGAGTAAAGCCGCTTGGAAGAAAGTTTTTTAGCGACTTCTTTTTGCACCATCAAAATAGCATTTTCAAAATACTCATGATTTTCACAAATTTTTAAAAGAATTTCTGTTGTGATATGATAAGGGATATTGGAAATAATTTGAGCTTTGTTGTTATTTAGGTAATCTGGAATAGAAATTTTTAAGAAATCATCGATATATAGATCTAAATGGGCAACAGGAGGATGAAAAGAAAGCAAATCAAGATCTTTTTCTATAGCAATTACTTTTGTAGCTTTTTGAAGAAGAGCTTTTGTTAAAAATCCTTTTCCTGCTCCGATTTCGAAAAGAATAGAACTTTCTGCATAGGATACAATTTTATCGCGAATATTAGGGTCTATGAGAAAGTTTTGAGAGTACTTTGGCTTCATTGAAAAGTAAAAGGCTCAATATTTTCTAAAGCCTTTTTATCGAGCTCAAAATTATATTGTTTACGAAGCTTTTGCATATACTCTGCTGTGCATTTATTGAATTGTTCTGTGTAGAGTTCCTCTTGAAGATCTGTATATTTTTTATCAAATTCAGGCGCTTCAGTTCTTTGAAAATCTTTTAAATAAAAAATACGCTGTGTTTCCTCTTGATCATAACGACTTTTTTGTATTGTAGGTTTACTGTACTCACCAATCTTAAGATCTTTTAATTGATCTTTATGAAGATCGGAGAGATTTTGACTCTCTACAACATATTCTTTAGAAAGGTTTACTTTTACATTTTCTGCACTTTGAAAAAGTGTAATAATTGTTTCTGTCTCTTGATGAGCTTGAGATAGAGTGGTATAGAGTTTTTCAGCGGTACTGGGATCGCTATCTCGAATAGAAAAAACTTGGTAGCTCCATTTTTCGGCAGGAGGATTTTTTTGTAAAAATTCCTGATAAGCAAGACGGATATCTTCTGGATGGACATTGCTCTCTGCTTTGCTATGGACAAGAAGCCAAACCATGCGTTGTACGATCATTTCATTTTTTACCATGTCTTTAGCATCGATAAAAGTCAGGCCAATTTCCTCTAGAGTCCTTGTAATGGTAGGACCAAAGCGTTGCATCATTTCTTCATGAACGTCACCGTCTGAGAGTTTAAGTTCCTTACTTTCTGAATCTGCAATCATAAGCTCTGTATTGATCATTTGCTCAAGAACAGCACGCCAACTGAGTTGGTAAAATTGATATCGTGCAGGCTTAGAGTTTACTAAATTGGGATGACTTTTATAAAAAATGAGGTCCATTTTTTTCTTTACATCTAAAACAGAAATAGTTTTATCAATTACCTGTGCTAAAATTCTATTTTGAACATTAAGAGTAGGTTCATTCATCCCCATATTGAAGGAGTGTGGTGGAGTAGGGTTTGCAAATACAGCAATCCCCAGGAGGAGAAAAAAAAGAAATTGTTTACTTTTCATGTGAATAAGCCTAGCAAAAATGGATTTTTTCTTCTTTATTTTTTCTCAAAAACTGCCGCAAAAAAACCATCTTTTCCCTGACTCTCAGGAAGCCAAAAAGAAGTTTTTATTAAACGAACAGAGAGGTTTTCTTGAAAATAGTGCATTTGTTTTTGATTTTCTTCAACAAATAAGCTGCATGTCATGTAATAAATGAACCCTTTCGGCTTTACATAGTCAAGGGCCTCTTTAAAAATAGTTCTTTGAGTTACTATCAAATTTTCTAAATCTTTAGGAGAGAGGCGCCATTTCATATCAGGGTTTCTTCTCAAAGTGCCAGATCCCGAACAAGGAGCATCTACAACCACCTTATCCATTTGTAAACGAAGTTTTTTCTTATAAGAAGAGTCATAAGAAAGGATCTGTGCGTTTTGTATGCCTGCTCTTTTTAGTCTTTTTTTTGCTTGAAATAGAGCAGATTTACGAAGATCATGTAAGTAAATTTGTCCTGTATTTTGCATGAGTGGGGCAAAAGCGAGAGTTTTTCCGCCAGAACCAGAACAGTAATCTAAAATTTTTTCCTTTTTCTTTGCGTCAATTAAGGCGGCTAACATTTGAGATCCTTCGTCTTGCATCTCAAAATAGCCTTGTTTGAACTCTTCTAAAGAAAAAAGAGAAATACGATCTTTAAAAATGAGTCCATAAGGAGATTTTGTTTTTTGGAGAGGAAACCTTTTTTTCCATTTTTCATAAAGAGCATCACGATTGATTTTTAAGCTATTAACTCGAACTGTAATCGGAGCTTGTTCATTACAAATCAAGCAAATATTTTGAGATTTAGCGCTGCCATAAGATTTTCGAATCCATTCATAATAATGTTTAGGAAAACTTACACGAATATGTTCAGGAACTTCTTCAGAAGGGCTAAAAGAGAAGCAATCCATGGAAAGTATTTTTTTTAACCGACTTTCCCAACTGGGGACTTTTTCATAAAAATCTAAAAGAGCTTGCCAACGGATTATATTAAAAGATGTATTCGCAATAAAACGGCGGTCTTTTGATCCCAACTGTTTTTGTTTTTTAAAATAAAGATGAAGAGATATGTCTAAAGGAAGTTTAAGCTGTTCATACTCTTTTAAAAATTTAAGAAGGTGAAATTGACGAAAAGGGATGTACATATTTTTTTAATCAGGGGTTTTAAGTAATATGGACTCTGAACTGGCAGTAGTATTACACAGGAGAACTTAAAAATCGGTGTTTTCCTTAAGTTTCTTGGGTATAAAACAGGTTTTTGACAATAATAATCTAATATTTTGATCCCTTTTTTAAAAAGTCAGATGAAGATTAGCTGATGTTTCAAGGAGGCTATTTTGCGAATCTTACAGAGCACTCTCATTTTTCTAGGAAGACTCTTTTTGAGTTTAACTTTTATCCTTTCTTCTTTGTATAAAATTATTGATTGGCAAAGCACAGAAAAAGAGATTATGATAGCTCTCATTGATTGGCAAAATTATTTAAGCCAATCAGATGTGATACAAAATATTTTTATAAAAATCTTCCCTTTAGTGCCTATTTTTTTAATTTTTTTTTGTGGCTTTAGAACTTATGGGGGGGATTATGATTCTTTTGGGAGTCAAAACAAAATTAGGTTCAATATTTCTTATTTTATGTTTAATCCCTACAACCCTTATTTTTCATCCTTTTTGGATTATGGAGGCTTTAAAATATGAAATGGAAAAACTGGTGTTTTTGAAAAATCTTGCTCTTCTCGGAGGACTTTTTTATGAACTTGTTTTTGGTGGTCAAATCGAAAAGAAAAAACCTATGATTTCTATAGCAAACCCTGATCTTAAT
>PVBE011855966.1_pt1 | contig 17132 bp, 35 predicted proteins | sample 1631181 | NCBI WGS metagenome assembly PVBE01 (sample SAMN08397723, study PRJNA350692) | Marine metagenome, whole genome shotgun sequencing project. | isolation source: water | place: Pacific Ocean | collected 2012-04 | reverse complement strand
TTTTCCTTTACAAAAGTTATTAATGATGCCTTTGATGCCGCAGTTAAATGGGTTACAGATCTCTTTAAGTGGAGTACAGAACCAGTAAAAGAAGGTGACAGTTTTATTGTTAAGACTGTTAAGACTGTAGTTCAAACTGTAGAAGAATGGTTTGGAAGTCTATTCAAATTTAATAGTGCCTCTGATATAATTACTAGTTTAGTTAATGTTGTAGCTTGGCTCCCAAATCTAGTAGCAAAAGGTGTTATCGCTATTACTACTTGGTTCTTAAAACTTCTTGGATTTAATGAGAAATCTAAAGCTGTTGCAGAAGCTGGATAGAAATTTAGTATTGGTGATATGTTAATGGATGCAGTTACTGGTATAGTTAAATGGTTTGGAGATTTGTTTGATAAAATCACAAATTTTGATTTCGCATCTATAGCAAAATCAATAATGCCAGCAAAACTATATGATTGGATATTTGGTGGTGGTCAAGAAGTATCTGAAGCGGCCAAGAAAACTGTTGCTAAAGCTGAAGCGAGTTTTACTGAAGAGGGTTCCGAAAAGTCCAGAAAAGACCTTGTTAAAATGGGTTTACTGGATGAAGATTGGTGGAACAAAGACAATCTTGAATTAGAAAAAATTCAAGAAGTACTGAAAGGTCAACAAACAGAGGGTGGTGGCTTGACAGATATGGGTAAAAATATGATAGCTGCTTTAACTCAACAATTGGGTGATACTGATATAGCAGAAGGAGAGCGACAGAAACTTTCAGAAATGATAGAGAGAGCAAAAGGGACAGGAAGAAATACAGTTGTTACTGCACTACAAAAACAAGCTGAACAGTCTCATACTGGTTCAATTTTAAATAGTAGTGGACTTATTATGGCACAAAAAGGCCAAGTAATTGTTGATGATTTACTTGTGAAGGGGCTTCAAGAATCAATTGCTCTTCTTACAAATTCACAAGCACTAGAACGAGCTAAGATGGGGAATGGGTCGCCCGTAATCATAAACCAAGTGGACAACAGCCAAAGAAATCCTGTTGTCTCAAATCAAGCAACTCAGATTAAAGTACCAGATAATCCAAGACCGAGCGACCCAACTATGTTAGCAGTTCAAGGTTCCCAAATGTTTAATTAGGCTTCTTCTGCTAATTTCTGGAAGTACCCAAGACCTTCATCTTCCTCAGAAGATTCATCAGACGCAGGTTTAGGTGGTGGTGTATAAGCCTTACCACCATCAAACGGAACCTCTTCAGCCTTAGGCTTGAATTCCGTACCAAGACCAAGAACACGATCCAACTTAGTTTTAAGTTCCTCGTAAGTCTTGAACTGGTCTTCAGCCACCAACTCCTTCAGAGAAAATTCTGAAGTCCAGATAGCTTCCATCTGTTCATCATTCTCAAGAAGAGGGGTTGGAGCTTCAAACTCCGACTTATCATAATTGGAATAACCCTCTACCTTGCGAATCTTCATCTTGAAATTCGCCCCTTCCCAGAGGTCAAACGGATTAACTGGTGACTCATCCTCAAACTCAGGATTCATCAAGTCATTAACCTTGTCAAAAATCTTTTTACCAAAACGGAAGAATTTAACTTGGCCCTCATTCTCAGGATGAGCGGGGTCTTTGATGACATACACATTAGCTGTGTAATTCAATCGACGCTTCTGTTTACGAGCGATCTCTTTATTCGCTTCAATACCAGAATTCCAGAGTTGTGAGTTGTATTCACTCACAGGATCTTTTTGACCAAGAGTAGTCAAAGAATTTTCAATGTACCAGCCACCCGGCCCTTGGAACCCATGATTCCACATACGAGCCCACGGAAGCTCTTCACCATCTGGTGCGGGAAGAAAACGGATTACTGCATATCCGTTACCTGACTTGTCCAACTCTGGACGCCAGTAACGCTCATCTGCATCACCGAATGTATTGGGACTTGAAATTTTCTCAGTCTCTTTGATTAGAGATGAGAGGTTGGACTTACTACGTTTTTTCATATCGGCAAACGACATATTAGCTCCTTATTAGAATGTGCAATGTATTAACGTATACAAGTATTATACCATATATTTAAGACTTGTCAAGTACCCTCATATTGGTAACTTAGCAGTCTTAGGAAAGAAATTGAGTTCTTCAGCCTCTTCCCTTATCTGGGCCTTTAGTTTAGTATTCACTAACTGGGCCGCAGTCTCTGGTTCCATATTGTTCTGATCACAATAATGGAGAATAGCATCCATATAACTTAGTTTTGTGTCTGCTACTAATTTAACAATTTTTGTATAAAAATCACTTGATGTTTGTGTATTCAACGCCATAATCAATCCTCACTTTTGAAAAACTCATTAAACCCTTTCATTACTATCTTAACATCTTCCCACTCAGAAACATGACAAATCTCAATCTCATGTTTTGATTCCATAACTGAAATATCATTTTGAATATCGCCCAAGGTTGTTGGGTTTAATCTTTTATCTTCAGCATCAAAGAGAACAGGGGTTGTTGTATAATCCTTTTCTCCACCTATTCCAGACCCCAAAAGCTTATCCGCCCATTTATATATATGCTCTTTAGCCTTACCAGCAAGTTTCTTAACATTAACTGTATAACCTGTATTCTTATATTTGCGGATTCTAACGTAACCATCTTGGAAAAGCTTTAATAGAATTTCTTCTCTAGCTTTACCTTCTTTTCTCAAAGGCTCATCATGTTTGTCGTATATCTTTTTGATATCGGCAAGAGACATTCCAAACTTTTTAGGGTATGAAATGACATCACCAATATGAGTCATCCTGACATTATAAACTTGACCTTTGGGGTTAATCCAAAATGCAGCATTCATACTAGCCATTATTAACTCTCTTCGTTTCCTCACTTGTCATTAGACTTTTTGCCCAACGACCCATCATTCCAAGAGGTTCTTCTACACTTTCAAATACAAAACTTCGCCCCCTCATCTTAGAGTAAAACTCACCAGATTTATTAGGTTTCCATTTTCCAGTTATTTCTTCTTTATCAAATCCAGGCCAATCTGCTGTATGATTAGTTCCAATTAACATAGCATCTTTATCACCACCTGGCTTATAAAGTACGCTATCTTGTTCATACTTAGCTCCAAGTTTTTTAATAAGGCTTTTAAACTCATTATCTTGTTCACTATTTCCTATAATAAAATAACTATCTTCACCAACATCTTCAGCATTAGGTTTACCAAAATTTTCTATGTATCTACCAGATACCTTAAAGTAACCTAAACCGGCTCTTCTGATATCTGATTCTAATTTCTTATTTCTTTTTTTATTATCTTGATACGTGTCTGTACCCCGAAAAGCAGTCATCATACCCACAGGTCTATCACTTTTTAAATGAGTATTAATTCTTGAAAATGATGCTTCTTCTAGATAGTGTTTAAAATGCTTCATGTCGTTATATTGTTTTTAGATTTGTAATCTGAGATTGCTGCTTTAATTGCGTCTTCTGCCAAGACAGAACAGTGGATCTTAACCGGCGGTAGCGATAGTTCCTCAACGATGTCCGTATTCTGAACAGTATTTGCCTCATCCAATGTCCTACCCTTAACCCATTCAGTCGCCAATGAAGAAGCTGCAATTGCACTTCCACAACCAAAAGTCTTAAATTTGGCATCGACAATTTCTCTTGTATCATGATCTACCTCTATTTGTAATTTCATTACGTCGCCGCATTCTGGAGCACCCACAAGACCAGTACCGATAGATTGACTCCCACTATCCAAACTACCAACATTGTGCGGTCTTTCATAATGCTCCAAAACTTTTTCTGAGTATGCCATTTAATTTTGCATCCAAACTGGTGTGTCAAACTCTGTAGGTTTGACAGAGAAACTTGTAGAACAACCACACGTTGAAGTCGCTCTAGGATTTTGGAACCTAGGCCCCGGCGCTGATAAATCAGTTGACCATTCAATTTCAAGACCATCTATAACAATGTGACTCTTTTTATCTGTTATTATTTTAACACCATTTGACTCAAATGTCAAGTCACGCTTAGTTGGTTCATCAAAGGTTAAAACATACTCATACCCCGCACAACCACCACCCTTTACTGTTATTCGTAAAGGAACTTCATCACTTAATTCTTCATCTTCTCTAATTCTTTTGAAATTCTTTGCTGCTCTTTCGGTCAGTTGAATCAAAAGTCTCCCCTAGTGACAGCTTTAATTTTATCAATCTGTGCATTAAGAATGTCTGTCCTTCCAGGCCATTTAATCCATTCTCTCTGGTCACCATCCTTAGCAAGATTCTGAAGAAGTGGAAGAATCAAATCTTCTACCTCATTCATTTTCGTACTCCACTTATCATTAAGCTCTTCTTTGCGATCAGACATCTCATCGCTTAAGACTCTCATACTATCGGTTAGACTTGTAATCTTAGTACCTATCTTGTCTAATTCTGGTTGAATACTTGCCGTAGCTGTGGAAACCACCTCCTTGGCCGTGTCTACTGTCTTTGTTTGTTGTGCCTCGTACTCATCAGCACTCACCGTACTAAAACCAAAATCATTAAAATCAGCCATTGCTTTCTCCGTTGCTATGTAACTGTGCTGATTCTCTATCCTCAGCATCTTCCTTGTCCTTGAACCAGTAGTCTGTTGACTTAGCCAACACACCAACATAGGCCCCAACAAGGATATTAATTAGATCTCTATGTCCATCTTTGAGATCTGTAAAAAATAATAGATATAACAAAACTAGAAAGGTTCCCGCCACAATCAAAGAAAGAGTGAATCGTGCAATCCAATTCATCTTCTTTCTAGTTTCTATTCTCTCATACTTTAAAGCTTCCACTGGATTTTTCTCCCACAATGCCTCTTCTGAGGCGTGAATCATTTCAACGCTGGTGTTTACTTTTCCATCGCCAGTTCTTTCTTTTCTAGCTGATTTTAAATTAGATGGTATCTTTATGGCCATGTATTAATCCTCGTCCCATTGTAGCAGTTCTTGCACTCCATGTTCCGCTAAGTATTCTCTGTTAGCCCAATGTTCATCCTTGATATCATCTTTGTTTTGACCCCAATAACCAACTGCATGACCATTCTCACATAACCACTTGTTTATGTTTGTCCATCCATTAAATTCATGTCCCTCTTCAGTGCAGTTAATCCAAAGTTCACCCAATACTCTACCAAACTTACCTCGGCTATCTGACTCTGGACATCTGCATTGTATTTCAATATCATCTCTGTCATCCATAACTGCCCAATGTACCCATGACTTGAGAGCTGCTTTGGACAACTTACCATAAATCTTTTCATTCTTATGTCTTGTTCTTGATTCGGGTGTATCTATTCCTAGTAAGCGAATTCTATTACATATCCGCACATCAAAACCTAAATCAAAAATTGCATCAATAGTATCTCCATCAACAATTTTTTCTACTGCTGTTATATTGTATATAAATTCACATGGTTCTTCATTTTTGTATTCAGCCATTCAGCTCCATTCAAAGTTAAATTGTCCTGTTTCCCAAGACACCCTACAACGACCAGCATTATATGGTAGGTTATATATTTTATACGTTTCCTTTAAATTTTCTGGAATTAAGTAGTAAGGCGGAAAATCGCCCATTACGATATCTCGTTCAAATCTATCTCTAGTCACTTGAACTTGAGATAATGTAGTGGGTTCATTTTGTTTTCCGCCTGACATTTTGCTCCTTACTTCTTCTCTACAAATCCGTAGAGTTCAGTAGCCTTCTCCTTTATATCCTCTATGGAATAAGAAGACGGTTGAAGTTCACTCCATAACTTCATAGTTGCTTCGCCCTGCTCTTCTGCATGTTCCCATGCTTGAGTGGCGAAAGCCACACTTCTATCTTGTTGTTCTTGAAGATAACCTTGAGCCATTTCAAGAATTTTAAATCGAAGTTCAAATGGATTAGACATATTGTCCTTTCTCTGTGTGTGTTGTGTGTGTCTTACAAACATTATTGTTTATAAGTAGCGAGGAATTTTTCTGTTCCCAAGGAAATTCCCCAAGACCAAAAGTCTAAACTCGGCTATATATTTACGCAGCGAGTGCGTAAGCATATGCAGGTGTATAATCGGAATTATTTGCGATTATGTTTATTGGACTTATTTACAACCGTACCTCAGTTGGATACCTCTTCATTTGCCTTCACAATCAATCGAAACCCTTGTCACCCCCATCAAATAAGCACAAAATCAAGACCCCAAATTAACCCTAACGTAATAAGAATTATAATTAGAGATATAGTAATCTCTTTAGCGTCCATCTGATGCTCCTTTGGTGGAGGTGGCCGGAATTGAACCGGCGTCTTAACTGCTATCCAAATGTGTCATCAGTATCAAGAATATTTAGTAATAACCTGTTTCAGCGGTTCAATCCACCTACTCGTAGTTTCTTTCCATAATAACGGCTCTGACCCATCGACCGCCATTATTATTATTATATTTTCTATAGGAGTACCATACCTCTCTTCAAAAGCATGAGCATAAAATGCTCCCTGCATGAAAAACTTATGACACATCTCCCAAGTTTTCTTATAGTTGGAAGTCTTGTAATCAATGACTGCTAACTTATCATCAAAGTCAGCAATCAAATCTGTTCTCCCAGCAACCCTCAATTCATCTGACCACAATGCTCCTTCAACTAATCGAACATTGTCAATCCTATCAAGTAAAGGTTCGATAGACCGAAACACCTCTATGATATGTGGCATTTCTCCCTCTAAGAATCCGTCCTCGTTTTTGATATAGGACTCACAGACACTATGTACGGCAGTGCCTCTTCTAGATGCTTTTTGGGTAATTCGATTGGCTTCTTTTTCTCCAACCCTTGCTCTCCACTTCTGTATATCAGCTTTGGTGAGCTCAGATAATATTGATGTAATAGATTTATAGTGTTCACCTTCTGGTGTGACATAGAACCTCTTTCCATCATGATATTCACATGGTATGTCTAGTACATTCATAGCTAAATGACTAGTAATATGTTCAAAATTTTTCATAATCAATCTGGTATATTCATTGTAGCCCCCGGCTGTGTTCTCTTAACCTCCTGTAGCTTATTTTTCATCCAATCGGGAGTCTTTTTAAGATGACCAGGCGAAGAAATGTTGTCATAGGCAAAAAGAGGAACACCAATTACTTGTCGCACGTTCCCATCATTACATTCCATACATCTACCTTCTGGAACTTTTCTATTTGCTATGGTGTGTTGCTCTTCAAATACATTATCACAACTATCACATTCATAATCATAAAATGGCATATACTCCTTTCAATGCATGCAGCAATAGGAACTAGGTGGTAGAGAATCAAGCTCTTTACGGACTCACAGATTTTACTCCTGCCTACCCTTTTGTACCTAGTTCCTAATCATTTAGAGCCAATATTTCTGAGAATTTTAACTCTATTTAAATAAGTCTCAGGTTCACTATTATACTCACGATGTTCGGCAACCGTAGCTTTAACAAGAACACAATCCTTTTCCTTAAAATCTACATCACCACTACAACGATAGAACATAGCTTTTCGGCCATGACGGTCTATCATCTTATGAACACAATATGAATCACCATCATGACCCATCTTTTCAAATCTCTTATCAAGCTTCAAAAAGAATTCTTTACGTTCACCGACATTATCAAGATAAACATTCATACACAAGCCTCCACAGCTTCTGCAACCAACCTTGACTCATCCTTTGCGAATCGGTAACCCTCTTCATAGGATCGTCTTGAAGTTTCTGCTGCCAGTTCAGTCATCTCTCTGGCAGCTTCTCTCAGGGAGTCTCCACCCAACCATCGGGAGAGAACCGTCAATACTCTTTCTTCATAAGTCATAGCAATACTCGGCTAAGGTTTCGGGACTATTCCCACTCATTCAACCTTATTATCTCACACTAATAGGGCTTTGTCAAGTTAAAAATTAAAGCCCCCTCTTTTTTTATAAAAAATATGAGTATCTATTTTAACCAGTTTCTTCTTCTGATTAGCCCATCTTGGAGTCTTAATATAGTCTGCATGATAATGTGTCGCACCATCTGTTATATCTAACAAACTAGGTGTGCGAATAACATATTCTGCTATGGATTGAGAATCCCTCCATGCTGGAGTTTTTCTTGGTTCATCCCCCTTGCCGTCACAGTACCAGCTAAACTGGCATTGATCTCTCTTAGGAAATCCACTCTTGTGATGTCTACCTTCATACACCACTTTACATATAGTGTCAGGGTATTTTGTTGAGCGTACTCTATTCATTGTTACTTGAGCTACTGCCATCTTCCCCGCAGTTGATTCAACTGCTGCCTCAAAATAGATATTCTTAGCCATACATTCTAATTCGTTTGGATCTAATTGAGGTGCTAAATTTAATAAATGTTCCTCTAATGGAACAGCAGGTGCGGCTACAGTTGTTACTTGTTCTTTATGTATCGTAGGCACCCATATTTCGTTTGTCTGAGCTGTATTCACGCTTGTTGCAATAGATAACATGAGGCTCAGAACTAATATGAATTTCTCCATAGTCCTCGTTCTATTAGGTTAATAATAGGAAGTCTACTTGCGGCGGGAACTTCTTACGTAGAATTTTCCAGATTCCCATGGCGTAGCCACGAAGTCTCTATACTCAAATTCTGAAGTCCAAGTTATTCCACCAATCGTTGTGGTGAAAGCTTTAATCGAATTATCCCATTCCAAATCTAATTGAACTCCAAATTGTCTGGCCAGAACTACTTTAGCTGTTCTTGGTTCTGTGCCATTCATATCTAAATGCCGAAGCTCAGCTTCCTCAGAACCACTGATACCTTCAGCAGTTCTTCTTTTTATTTTGACAATCCTATCTTCTATAGATTTAATGTTTCTCACGGTAATAAATTCGGAAATGTTTCTTTTATAAGTTTGTAGGTTAAACCCCTACATTTAATTTTTTTATCTTTAATTTGTATAAGAAGTTTTGCCTCTTCTTCATGAACACTCTCTAGCAATTCAATAAACAAATATTCCCTTCTAGTTTGCTTAAGATTATCATTTCCACCCTCTACAAATAAGTATAATTTTCTAATCAGACCATACAGATATGTTGGATTTTGTATATCATCAACTTCTGTTTTGTATGGTGGATCACCCGCTGGAAGCAGGAATTTGATATCGGGATGAAAAGTATATTTTAGAACCTCCAGCAATGGGGGTGTTTCATACTTTAATAATAGTTCTTTTCTTTCTTTTTGACTTCTGGCCTTATCAATGTCTGAAAAGATTGTTGGAAAACTTACTGCCATTATTCAAACTCACTTATATGTTCCATTAAATTCTTCAATCGTTTTTCAACAAAGTAGTCCATGAGCCTTCCATGTTTTGGAGACTGCTCCTTATACTCGTTGATTATATTTATACGAATTGATTCTGGAGATTTGGACAAATCGACCATTGTTTCATTTCGATTAAAGTTTCTGGCCATGTCCTCAGTCCATGTATTTCTATCCGCTTTCCAAAGTTCCATCTTCTTTTTGGATATTGGTCGCTGTCTTTTACCCTCAGTTACAAAGGTATCATCAGATGAAAGGATATTAGGCACACCGTCACCAGCATCACCCCTAATAAGCTTTTCCCAAAGCGATTCCTTTGGGTCACCAGTTACCCAATCCTTAGTCAAAGGCGACCATTGAGAAACGCCCTCATATTCATGTAATTGAATAAAGTCTTTATCACTAGAAATAATAAGAGTAGGATTCCAATGTTCTTCTTGGACTAACACAGCAATAATGTCATCAGCTTCTGCACGGTCAACCTTCACCACTCTGTATGGGAAATAGTTACGTAGATCTTCAATCATCTCATTTAGAAACTCAAAAAGAGATTTCCAATCGGTAGTATCATCCTCTCGCCTCTTCTTACGATTTGCTTTGTATTCTGGAAAGGATTCTTTTCTCCAGTTCTTTTCAGAGTCACAGCATATAACAAGACCAGGCCCAGCTCCACAATCGTAAATGTGTCGGTGCGTTTGTTTATATTGTCGTATAGTATTTAGAACAGTATGTCTCAGAAGATCCTCTTCCACAACTACACTACCCCTTCCCATTGCCATGAAAGAACCGATCATGGTCTGGGAAAAATCAAGTAGAATCATTATTTTTTCTTTCTTCAATACCCATCCTCAGACCAGCTAAAAACGAGTTCCATTGATTAATTCTAAGATCCCAATTATAAAAAATATCAAAGTAATTCTTCTGGACATTCAGAAGACTTTGAGTTTCATCTGCCCAGTAGTTATCTATAGCCTTAGATAAAATATGAGCATGAACCTGAATATGGCGATCTGGATTTGGTTCATAATTATACATCCAAGCAAAGTTAGCAGTTGTCTCAGCAAGAGCTGCAAGGTTTGGAAGAACACACAAACACTTAGCACTCATTGCCTCTAAGGCTGTTATACAAGCAGTTTCCATGTAAGTAGATGGATATGCCAGTACATGCATCTTCTCCAGTTCTTCTCTTATCTTCTCATTGGAGACAGAACCAGAGTAATTCACCTGAGGCATTTCTTCAGCTTTCTTGTATATGTGTCTGTATTGTTCGTCCATATGCGGACGGTCATAGATCTTAAAACTAGAAAAAATATTCAACTCAGCCGAATCAACAGCTTCAGATGAATATTCTTGTTTCATCAAAGACCAAGCCTCCAATAGAATTTCTAAACCTCTATGTGGAGTGCTGAAATACACACAATTTATTTTGTCTTTTGGTTTCTCATGTTCTGGAATAGGATCTATTGCATGCTGGATTACTACAGAATGGTCATAGGGAACACCCAAATACACACCATACTGATACTGTTGCCAATTTGATACAAAGATAATCTTCTCAAATAAAAGCATATTCTTATGCTCTTTAAGAAACTCCACCTCTGGATCTTGAGCAAGATCATGTACCCAAAACAGGCGAGGTTTATCTTCTAAAGTTCGTTTGCGAGACGCAATCCATTGATAGTAGTCTTTAAGTTCTGGATCAAGTCTACTGAACAGCCATTTTTGTATTAATTCTGTACCACCCATAGCTTTGGGCGTATCTGGATTATACGACTCTCCTGCTGACTCTTCATTAAAATCTATTTTAAGTTCTGTCATTATTTCTCCATATCATGGTGTAATTGTCGCCCGACTGCGTTCGGACGAACCATATTGCATTCAAGGTATGAGTTTGCACGGAAAATATCTAGCTGAAGGACAACCAGACGGAGAGGTGTGCACCTTGTTCCCCGAGCGACAACTATAAGTATACCATGATTTATTTATTTTGTCAAGTAGAGGCTGTAAATCGTTTATCGGTTCGTGCCACAGTACCCAACTCAGTTTCCTCTGTTATATCATCTCGCAGATGAGCATAATCTCTCTCGTCCATATCCTTGTTCCATACTACCCGAATATCTGGATACCATACACCAACATTTCTCTTTGGTGTACCATCTGGATAATACGCCATTACTACACAGCGAGGAATGACCTTGTTTGTCTCATCTTTACCAGAAAACATACCAATCCAATCGCCCGTCTTCAAATAATGTTCACAGTATCGGATATAGGCTTTTTTATGTTCTGCAGCACTTGCCGCCTTCTGCTTCTCTAATGGAAGAATTTTCATACTCCTTGCAGTCTTACTAAATGCAGCAACCTGTTCCTTAGACTCTTTAATCCATTCCTTGACATTCTTCATGGAATACTTATCATCCTCTGGAAGAGCTAGAACAGACTTTGCAATGTTCTTATACTCCGCGGGTTTCTTCTTAGCCCGCATTACAGCAAGACGAGCCCTCAACTTCTCCTTATGTTCTTCAGAAAGTTGACGCTTCTTCTTCACAGGTTTCAATTTTTCACGTTGTATTGTAATCTTTTTTCTAGCCATAATAACTCTCTCTTTCTATTGTTATAAAATAATAACCATGGCCCCTGCCCCGTTACTGAACACTGCCGAACAGGAACCACATAATCAACCTACCTCCGAGCTCATTGGGGAACTACCCATGCAATCCTAGTCGTGAACTAGGTATTCACCTCAGACCCAAAACCACCACTACTCAGTTGACTTAGGCTAAACTTTTAAAATTCAATGGGGGTAATTGGGAAACGCTTATTGCAATCACTGTCGCGAACAGCTTGTAATTTGACTTACTGGTTTCCTTCTGCGGCTACCCGAAGGCCCCCCAACACCACCTGCTTAACTTATGCTGCTAAAGCTTCTCTAGCAACTTCACTCATACCGATTCTATGCCACTTATCGACATTCAATTCTAACTCATCGGCATATTCATCATACTCTTTCTTTGCACCTTCTCGATTATCTTCAAGAGCGATGTCTCTATATCGCATAATATCTTTTCGACCCTCGCGGACATAGACAATTACCAAGTCTTCAAAACCATTCCAATGAGATTCAAACTCATAATCGAAACACGTTCCATTATGAACCTTCTTCTCAGTAGTTTCCCAAGTGGCTACCATCCACCTATCTTTATGACAATCCCAAACATAAACATATTCAAGATGAGTAGAATCCCTAATCATCTCTTCAAATTCAAGATAGTCTTCATAAGTCTCAGGTTCATCAGAATTTGCTCTATCCTCATAGGACTTAGCAACAGTCTCCTTTAAAGAAGACGCATATCCTAAAGTAGTCGCCAGTTCTCTGGCCAACTCTTCAGAGTTATAGTTCTCAAGAAGTAACTCACCGACGCCAGACGCGTATCCATCATAATGAACATAGGAACTGACAACTGAATTATCTTTATTTAGAATTGTAACTAGTGAATTTGTACTCATAAAATCTCCTACATTGAAAATGCGATTACAAAATTAACATAGACAAGTGCAATAGCAAATGTCCAACAAATCAAACCTTCGGCTACTGTCAAGTAACCAGCACATCTTTTAGGTGTTCTCATATCAATTGCCCCATATCGTTTCTCCGTTTCGGGTTTCTCTCAACTCTTTAACTATATTATCTCAAATTCACTCAACATTGTCAAGTCTTTTATTTTGCCTAGGTAGGGCTCCCGAAGGAACCATGCCCTACCTCATTAATTCTTTGGGGGCTGACTATTAAAAGATCATTTGATTCTCCTATGAATAGATTCTATCTTCGCGATCCCAGCTAGACTCAACACCACTTCTCTTGAGATGAACAGTCAGACCGAAACCAGCTTCATTTGCAAGAAGGACAGGCTCCCCGTGCCCATCATCAACTACGTTACAATCAGAAAGATCAATGAAAAGGTCTTTGCGAGTAACGTGACGCTTAAAAGATTTAGGATATTTAACCATCCAAGTCTCAATATCAAAACCGCCACGATAGACAGTAACTTCAGTACCCTTGTCAATAAAGTAACCTTTCATAATATCTCCTATTCAATAACTTCCAAAATTTCCATGTGTTCATCACGCGGAACATCAATCCATCTCCACTCACCTCCACGGCTCGCTTTCAAAGGAGCCACACAAACCTTGGTGGTGAGAAGTGAAGAGTCTCTACCATCAACGACATTGACTTCCCACATATCGCCATTCTCACGAATCCGATTCTTACCATGACGAGTGATACCCGCCAGTCTCAAATGGTTACCTTCAGCTATAAACATATTACACCATCTTCCTTCCAGACCATTCATTTGCGAAGTGATCAAAGAGCTCCTCACGAGCATCTTCCTCAGCTTCAATCTCATCAATCATATTGAGAACATCTTCATCAGACATTTCCTCACCAATCCAACCCATAAGTTCAATATCCATATTATCCTTTAATTTCAAAATGGTTCATTACAATATCTTCATCAGTCCATGTAACACTGAACTCAGCGATTCGGAAACCAAGTTCCCTCGCCCACTCAAGACCTTCTTCAAGAGTCTTAAAGGTTTTGCGGTGACAGAACGTACCACCTTTTTTAATCTCACGTTTTGTTTTAACTTCTGATACCCACATTTCGCATCTCCGAAAGGATTAATCTCAACTCTTTAATTATATTATCTCAAATTCAGATTCCTTTGTCAAGTCAAAAAAATGGCCCCTGCTTGGAAAATACAGGGGCCGACCCCATAAAAAGAAATCACTTTAGCCGTAGCATGGCGGGGAGTTACTGAAGTCGCCACCTCCCAGCTGGGCGACATTTAATCGGAAGGGGGTTGATATTTTTACCAAGGCACGCTATGTCAGTAGGTCTGCCTCAACCCCAAAAATCTTTAATCAAGAGTCATCAGTGACCTCATTGCCACTGGGGAATTTTTCTTCCCTCTCTCAACTGTTCAATTATATTATCTCATATCGTCAAACCTTTGTCAAGTCTTTTCTGAAAAAAAGTTTTCTTTTATTTCAGCATCTGTCTCATGGCCACAATGGGGGCAATGAAAATATTTACCAACTATGCCCCAAGTAATATTAGATGTAGTTTCAGTGGGGGTGGAGCCGTAACTCCACCAGTTCTGACATCTGCCACAGTTGAAGTGGTAAAGCACCTCAACTGTAAATTGATGATTCATACAGAATTAGACTCAACAACCTTACGTTGTTTCGTGGTGCCGGGATCTTCCGTCACCGTTAAGTCAACACCAAGGCCAGGCTTAACCCTGACACCATACGGTTGAAACCGAAAATCCGGCCCGTCTGGTAACTTGGTAACTTTTCCACCATCAGCGAAATACTTCGCCATGGCTTCGTTCAATTCACTTCTCTTCATATTGATACTTTCTTACTGCGGCTTCCGCCTCGGTTATTGATTTGAAGAACGCTCCACCCATTTCTTCGCCATCTTCATACTCACGCACGAAATACTCTCCTGCGGTATGGGAGCCTAAAATCACTTCTCCTTTTTCAAGGATCTCAATCGTTGCTGTTCGCATCACGCCTTTCTTTTATTCATAAGAGTATTCCTTAGCTTCAGATTTATTATCCAAATACCTTTTGTAAGTCTTCTTAGGTATCTTTTCGCGTTTTGCTTTCCTTTTTCCTACATCATAAGTTCCCTCATTGTAGGAATCCCAAAACAAAAATGCCTTACTATCTACATGCTTAGCCTCTTGAATTTCAAGAGTCTTCTCACTAGTTCGCTTCTTCATGTTATCACGAATCCACTCACGTTGTGGCGACATTGCGCCCATTACTTCAACTGACATCATAAACCTTTCATGATTGCGTTAAGAACACGTTTTGAACCACCGCTCTTCTTCATACAGAAGGTTCCAGAATTGATGGCCCCAACTGCACCAATACCACCACCATCAGTTCCCCAAACAGAGCCCGGCTCTGTCATCGGAAGATGGCTGAGTACTTCATAATACTCCATATCACACTCGACAAACTCATCCATGTTGCCGGGGGTGAAATGTTTTGTGATGTAAAGAACACCACCACGAACACCAACTGCCCAATTCAACTCTTTGGCAACCTTTAACAGTTTTGCTGCCTTCTCTTTCGCTGCACTCATATCAATCTCCTAATAGAGTTTTGTGTACATGCCAGTATGGCTTTCAAAGATACTCACTAACATATCATTATAAACATTATCATATTCTTTGACAGACTTCAACTCACCTTTATTGGTAAGTTTCGCAAACATGACATCATAAAGATCCAAACTGTTCAATACGATTTTCATGTAATTCGCATTGGTCTTATTCCGACCAATCTTCATTGCAAGACCATCACCAAGATTCAGAAGACTTCTAGCTCCTGTCATGACTTTGAACTTGTTTCCACCTAGTGTTCTGTAAATTTCATTCGCTACATCACTCATATCAAATCTCCAAAAAGGGTTCTCTTAACTGTTCAATTATAGCTTACCAAAACGACAAGCCCTTGTCAAGTCTTTTATTTCAAATCTTCTTCTTCCTCAGATTCATTGCAAGATTCACAAATATACTCACCAGTTTCTTCGTCATATCCGAATTCTACAAACTCATCCGTATCACTCAAACAGCCATATTTACACATTATCATACTCATATCAAATCTCCAAAAAGGTTTCTCAATTAACTCTCTAACTATATTATCTCAAATCCTGACCCCTTTGTCAAGTTTTTTCTTTATTTCCTCTATAGGGCGAGTATATTCTCTATGGTTTCGGATGTTCCATTTTTTCACAATAGGCTCTCCTTCATCATCCTCATCAACAATAAGGTATGCAACTGTTTTGAGAACATTACCCAAACGATATCCACAATCCATAGTATGTCCGGCATGACTCTTCCAAGGAGTAGTCACCCAAATTCTATGAGCAATTGTTCCAAAGGAATTATCAATTTCTTCCGCACTAGCGGCCGAAAACTCAAAGAAGTTTTTACAAGTCTTTTCTTCAAAACCGCCAATGATTGAACCGTCACCAATATCAAAATATGTTGAAGTGTCAGCAAATGCCATTGTTATCTCCGTTCAAGGGGTTATCTCTCTTAACTCTCTAACTATATTATCTCAAATCCTGAAAACATTGTCAAGTCTTTTTTAATGGACACCAGACCAAGAGACTCTATCAAAAGTTCTATCCAGAACATTCCCTCTGCGGAAGTTCCTTGCCGGAGCCTTCCATCCAGCTGGCATCAAAATGTCGCCGAACTCAAACTTCTTATCATTGGTACAAGCAACAACAAAGGCTCTTACTGAATTATCCCCAACAACCTTGATGTATTTCTTACCCTTATAATAATGAAGTGAACCAGCAAACTCCTTGTACATATCATCGCGAATAGACCTACGACTCTCTGTATCACCATCATATTTACAAGACATATCTGACCATGACTTATATTCTGACCTCATGTGATCCAACAAAGCATCACAACCTTCTGTGAGAGCTTCTACAGCATCTCCTTCAGGGCTTTCAAATCTTCTGTCAATTCTTCCTCGTAAACTCATCCTACAAATCCTTCCTTAATAAGTTCAAGTTTATCGTGAAGCGTTAATGCTTCACCATTTTCCAACAGGGTCGCTGTTGCTGTGCCATACTCTTCAATGAGTTTCAGTTTACGAACTGCATTCCACTTCTTAGCACGAGCCTCATCAAGGTCTGCTTCAAGAATTGCAATTCTCATTGCTGCCTCATTGAGTTCGCTCTCAATGGCCATTCTCATGGACTCTTCATACCCTCGTTCATATTCAGAATTCATATCA
>PVBE012204028.1_pt1 | contig 17134 bp, 14 predicted proteins | sample 1631181 | NCBI WGS metagenome assembly PVBE01 (sample SAMN08397723, study PRJNA350692) | Marine metagenome, whole genome shotgun sequencing project. | isolation source: water | place: Pacific Ocean | collected 2012-04 | reverse complement strand
TCTCCCTGGCGTACTTGGTCATGCTGATTCTGCTGATCAAGATTCCTTTTCCCAAAGGGACAGCGATGGCCATTTGCTTCTCGACTGTCCACATTACACGCGTCCCCGTGTATGGAATGAAAAGGAAGTACCAGAAGTGCTACTTAGTGGCGACCACACTGCGGTCGATAAGTGGCGAGAAGAGCAAATGGTTTCGCGAACCAAATCGCGTCGTCCAGACTTGCTCGAAAATGAGGAAGTTGACCCCTGAGCTTTGGCTCAAGTCACATGTATGCTAAGCATGCAAAACTAGAAAGGAAGTCCCACCATGGGCCAACAACAAACAGTCGAATCCGTAACAGCAGGTCAGCTGCGCGCAGACGATTTCTTTCCTAACTTCAGCGTAGGTGACACAATCAACGTCCACTACACTATCGTTGAAGGTGAAAAAGAACGTATCCAAATTTTCCAAGGCGTACTCATCGGGCGTAAAGGACGTGGCGTCAACGAAACTATTACCGTTCGTCGTATCGTTGCAAACGAAGGCGTCGAACGAATCTTCCCGTTGCACTCTCCACGTATCGCGCAAATTGAAGTTGTGCGTCAAGGTGATGCACGTCGCGCTAAGTTGTACTTCTTGCGTGACCGCGTTGGTAAATCGCGAAGAATTCGTGATCAACGAAGGGGTTTGAAGAACACGTAAACTAACACCCGCAAAGGGTGTCCACGATACAGGTCAAAGACAAAGGGCACTCCGAATGGAGTGCCCTTTGTCGTGTCAGGAATGGTTTTACATTAACCCGCCTTGCGATAATCATCTCGTTCTCTAAAGAACGAACTCGCTGGCGATTTTGGTTGCGCCTTCGCCTTACCGTTTTCGGCAACTGGGCTGCCAATTTTAAAATTAGTACAAGTCGGGGTCGTCCCCTCCGACGACCCAGGCCATGTACTTTTTTCTGGTGTAGTCCGCTTCGCCCTAGCCGAATCGATGGACCTTGCCATTGCTTCTAACATTGGTCGGACGTGCTCAGATGTTTTGTTTCTATTGTTCATAGTGGGTGGCTCCGTTTCCCCTAAACTTGGGGTGCTTACCTATCGGCGAGAAAAAAGGCCGACTTTTGCCGGTTTTTATAAAAAATTACGTCCAATAACTTGAATGCAATTGGATACAAAATAGACAACACCGCCAAACGTTTTACCTTTCAATAAACTGCCCTATTGCCTTATTAATCTAGGATCAGGAATCTCTACGTTGTTCGCGAGCAACATTTGCAACGTCGTCGTAAATAGTTTCGAGCAATCCAACCATCGGAAATTTACCATCCATAGGAGAAATACCCAAACGTCGCAGAAGTGTGTGGGGCAAGTGGGCTGGCATTGGTGCTTGATCCGCGTCTTTGAGTGCGTGCGGAGAACGCCAAAAATCTTCAAGACAATCTTCAAGTGATGGCACTAATGGGATTTCATCCTCTCGAATACTCGCATGAGCACGCGCCTCTCCCTTAGCATTAAGGGTTCTAGCTTGTCGCAATTTGATAAGTAAATCATCTTTATCAGTACCCTTAATTTCAAAAAACATAAGCGGAGTTGCAAGCAAACGTTGTGCAGTTAAAAACAATGCTGCTGCTGCGTGTTTACATAATTTTTTATCTTTGCAAGTACACCGAACCGTTAACTCATCTGCGAATGAGGGTAGCCCACAATCTTCTAACATCGAACCAAGGTTTGAAGGAACTTTACCAGCAGAAAGACGTGCTGCAATTCGTGCTTCACTAGCCATTCGCTTAGCTACTTTTGTCCACTGCTCTGAAGTAATTACTGGGATGTCAATTTCTAAACGAAATGGTTTTTCTTCGGTACACATTACGCTTGATTTTATTAATCCCTTTGACATTCTCAACGAACGAATTTGGCCATCCATCGCATAGGTCTGCCCTGCAACCAATCGATCCATGGAGAAGTTTTTATGAATTGAATCGATAACCCAAGCAGATGGTGTGTGTAGCCGTAAATCCTCTGTTGCAGTCTTGAGTTTTAAACTTGGTTTTCCTTTTTTGGCCATTTGTTAAATCTCTTTAGAATTCGCCTTCAACCGCAGATTCACGAAGTACAAGCATGTCGCGTAATTGCCCTGCTGATAACTCTGAAATCCATTGTTCACCAGAGCCTACGATATTTTCTGCTAATTCCATTTTCTGCTCAATCATTTGGTCAATCCGCTCTTCAAGCGTTCCAGTACAAACAAATTTATGAACATGAACGGTTTTTAATTGTCCAATTCTAAATGCACGGTCTGTCGCTTGATTTTCAACCGCTGGATTCCACCATCGATCATAATGAAAAACATGATTTGCGGCAGTTAAATTCAAACCAACACCTCCGGCTTTTAATGACAAAATGAAAACTGGTACATTTCCATCGTCTGCTTGGAAACGATCAATAAATTGTTGCCGTCTTTTAGTTGGAGTTCCACCGTGTAAAAATAGAGTGTCGCAATCTAAGTCATGCTGAATCATTGCAGAAAGAAGCCGCCCCATTTCTCTAAATTGTGTAAACACAAGTGCTTTCTCGCCCGTTGCAATTACTTCCTCTAAAAGCGTCATTAATCGAGTTGATTTACCTGAACGGGCTGATTGTAATCCGGGCGTTGAGGATTCTGTCACTGCTACTCCATCGCGGTGCCCAGCTTGTGCATAATGTCCTGGGTGATTACAAACTTGTTTCAATTTCACAAGAGTTGATAACACAAGCCCCCTCCGCTGAATACCCTCTGAATGCTCCACTTCGTTCATCATTTTATTGACAACTTGTTCATAGACACTTGCTTGTTCGGCTGTAAGATTTGCGTACTCTTTTGTCTGTACGCAATCGGGAAGATCGTCAATAACAGTCGCATCAGTTTTGAGCCGTCGCAATACAAATGGTTGTATCATTCTTCGTAGTTGTTCTGAGAGTTTTGGGTCTCTCCGCTGTTCAATTGGGCGTGCTATTGTTCTCCTAAATGTTGTTGCGGGACCTAAGTAGCCGGGATTTAGAAACTCCATGATAGACCACAACTCTATCAATCGATTTTCAACTGGCGTTCCTGTTAACGCGACTCTATGCCACGCTATGAGGGCGCGAATTGACTGTGCTTGTTTAGTTGGCGGGTTCTTAATGTACTGCGCTTCATCTAACGTTACTCGGTGCCAAGCAATTTTATTAAGCGTTTCCCGGTCTCGATGTACAAGACCGTAAGTTGTAATAATGACATCGTGTTCGGCAACAATATCAGCAAATTCCTCTCCAAGTGGACGATCTGGACCGTGATGAATGTGTACCGTTAATTCAGGAGAAAACTTATCGAGTTCTCGTTCCCAATTTCCTACCACTGAGGTTGGCACAACTAGTAGCGTTGGCCCAACTCCCATGCCCTGTTCAATTCTTTCGTGTTGCAAAAGTGCAATGAGTTGAATAGTTTTGCCAAGTCCCATGTCATCCGCAAGACATGTGCCAATTCCAAATTTGGAAAGAAACGCCATCCATCGCAAGCCCGTCAATTGATATGGTCGCAATTGCCCCTCGAACTTTGGCGGCTGTTGAATATCCGGCAACGATTCGCTATCCGTTGTCGATTCAAGAAGTTCATGAACCCAGCCAGTTGCTGTTAAGCCACCAATTGATAGGGCGCGTGGGTTATCGCCATCCCCCCGTGCCAATCTAAGGGCTTCAATTAATGGCATGGAGGTTGCATCCCCATCAACAAACAAGCGCCTTGCTTCCTCAATGGCTCCTTGTTGCAGGTGTACCCACTTGCCCTGAACTTGTACAAGCGGTTGTTGTTGTTTTAATAATTCTTCAAATTCTTCACGAGACAATAGGTGACCACCTACCGCTACTTGCCACTGGCATTCAACAATTGCGTTTAATCCCAATATTGAAGATGAACCGTAAGCACCTTCTGTTCGTTCAGCCAAAGCAACTTCTAGTGATGGTGAGTCAATGTGTAAACTTGCACTTAGCGTACTTTTTTCACTCCCCCACCACATTGGAACTGTGGTTCTAAAACCAGATTCTTCAAGTAGTGGTAGGAACTCCACAAGAAAACGATGGGCCTCCACTGTGTTTAATTCGATGTTGCATGGAGTTGATTCTTCAAGTGATGTTTCAAGTTTTGGGTAGAGCATCGCTGCACGATCGAGTTCTGAGAGGAACAACTCTGGAAGGCGATCATCACTTCCACTATCACTTCCAAGTGCGCCCCAAACTTCTTCTGCTGTTACCTCTCTAGAAGCATCTTCAGCTGATTGCAGTGCAAATGAAAGTAACCACAAATCTGAACCTTCAAATGGCTCTTGCAACTCTAAAAGTAATCGCCACGAAAGGTCATCCCCGACATCACACAAACGACCCAACCAGCGACGTGCATCAGTAAACATGTTTAAAAGACGGTCGGGATTCCCTGAAACAGCGTTGTTTCGATGAAGTAATGCGGTTAACCACGCCGCATGCGCGTCTTCATCTGGATTCCAACCATCGACTGCATCTTCGAAATCATCAGCAATGAGAATAGTTCTGATGACATCGTTTGTTATGTCTGAAATTGCGTTTTCAAGAAGAGCGCGACCATCTACTGCTGTAGCCCATGCTACTGGCGGCATTGCTCTAAGCAATAAACCTAAACGACTCATAACTTCCTCGTCGTGAAGCCATGGTGTCCAAGTTGCTGTTAAGTGTTTACGGTCTACCTGTAATAACGTAGGAATAAACCGTTGATCAACAAGAAGATCCAGAGAGAAACGAGCAACGCTTGCCCAAAAATGGATTGACTGTCCAATTTCAAACATACCATCGTTGCAATGATTCTCTAGCGCATTCAGCAATCGGATTGCGTAAGCTGGCTCAACAGTAATACTTGGTATTTGAAATTCACCAAGTACTGGGTCACTTGCGTGTTCATAATCACCCTTAATACTGATTAATCGATCGCTTGGCCAAGGTTCAAGTAAATCGTGAGGTAACTTCAGAATAAATGAAGATGCTTCGCTTGGTCCAAGTTCAAGTTGAGCGTCTTGAAAACACCGAAACAGTTCTTCAGATGTAACAACATAAGGATGAGCCGTTGCTTTTTTTTGTGCAATAGCAACTGCATTTCCGGTGGTAGACAAATCTGATGACTCAGATTGTGTGCAAGTGTTAGGGCTGAACTTTTCTAGAGATTCAGCCCATAGATTTAAATAGCCAGCCGTCCAGTTGGCATGAATAACAAACATCGATCCTCCGTGCATGAATGATCGCGTTGGGGCTCGAACCCAAGACCGCCTGATTAAAAGTCAGGTGCTCTACCAACTGAGCTACGCGATCGAGAATCGAACATTTTACATGCATCCAGACACTTCATGGTGGGCTATGGAGTGATATTTTTTGTGTTATCGGGTGCAAATGTGAAAAGAACCCACCTCGGAGGGGTTATCAACAAAGCAGATTGAACACTCAAGACATACAACGAACTCGTCCGATAAGAGGTAAATCAATGGGAACTGGGGGACCGGATAACGCTTCTGGTGGAACCTGAAGCATTCCAAAAAACCTGCGACGGTCGACTCGCTGGACGAAGAGTTGAACGAATTTAATGGACGCGGTTCTTACCGCATGCAATGTAACTATGGATCGAAAACACCAATTAAGACACCAAAGACCGATATTAAGCGGAAATAAAACAACTTCGCTCAATATGCCCAAATCAATGACCGAGAACTCAAATATGCCAGAGAAAACTAATAAGAGTTCACATCGAGTCGTCCTCGTCAAGGGTGACGACCAATGGAGGTTTGAGTGGGAAACTGGGCAAGAACTGCAGGCAGTTGAAGCAATTACCGAGATAGCAAAATCGTCCGATACCGATTTTGATTGGTTTGATGCTGCAATGGTCTGCCACGAAATGTCGAAAATAACAATTAAGGCAGCGTAACCAAGAACTGGAATACAGATGAATAAAAATTTTGAACAAAACGTACCAATCGTCACCGCCTTCCTTTCCTACCTTCTAGATGAGCGAGCATTTAGCGAATACACAGGCAGGTGTTACGGTGTCGACCTTCGGCAATATCTCGTTTGGATAACCGAAGAACAAAATCTAACCCTTGACATTCCAGTCGAAACTTCTGCGTGGCAACGATATTCCAATGGCGAGAAGGAAATCGCGGGGCACGTTGGTCCTGAAACAATCAGTGAACATATCGTAAGCGCGGATACTGAATATCTTCGCAGTTTTTTAGCATATCTCGCTGAGTCAAATTACTCCCCTGCCACAATGGCTAGAAAAATCGCTACCCTTCGCAGTTTTTATCGTTGGTTAGAACGAAATGGATGTATTGAAACCAATCCGATGACTCTTATTCGAACACCAAGACAGAAGAAACGTCTTCCAAAAGCGATTAATGTTGAACAAGTAGAACAATTGCTTTCAGCGCCAAATGATAAGACGTTACTTGGTGCTCGTGACCGAGCAATCATGGAAACGTTGTATTCCACAGGAATACGAGTTAGCGAGCTTGTTGGTATTAACTTTGGTGATATTGATGAAACTGGACAAGCAATTATCATCCGCGGCAAGGGGCGAAAAGAACGGATTGTTCCGCTTGGCTCTCATGCCATGGCTGCTATTTCACAATATCTTGGAGTCATGCAAGCAAACAACATTCCAAATGAATCTAACGATCCTTTGTTTATTAACAAACATAGCACACGACTTTCTACACGTTCAGTGCGACGAAAGGTTTCGAAATATTTAGACCAGGTTGGACTTGATCCTTCAATTTCTCCACATACCCTTCGCCATAGTTTTGCAACACACTTGCTTGATAATGGCGCAGACCTTCGAAGCGTCCAAGAACTTCTTGGGCATCAAAGTTTGTCAACAACACAGGTCTACACACACTTAACGACAAAACGTATGCGAGAATCTTACGATCAAGCTCACCCACGTGCAGAAGCTGGTTAGTAATAAATGACCCGCGGGTTAATTAAATGCGGCGCGCTACGACCATCGTAATATCATCCGTGCGTGGTGCGTTGCCGCAATATGTAAGTACCGCATTGCCAATAGCATTACATATTTCTGAGGCATGTTTTGTTCGGTTTTGAACAATGATTTCTATCATACGTTCCTTGCCGTACATCTCACCCACTTCGTTACGAGCTTCCCAAATACCATCAGTACCCATAACAATAACACTACCTGATTGAATAGTCGCTGGGCCTTTGCCTGTAAACGACCAGTTTGATGTCACTCCAAGTGGAATGTCGTCACCTTCAAGTTCACTTACTCTACCATCAACATCAACCACTATGGCTGGATCATGACCTGCAGAAATCCAATGCACTTCAGACGAGCCTGCTTTCAGTTCGAGGCAGAAAAAAGTCATAAACCAACCAAGGGGCGTGTCGTGCACAAGAGAATTGTTAACGTCGCTTAACCGCTGAACAGGGTTATCTTCACACTGTACTCCACCTCGAAGCAACGAACGTGCAGTTGCCATCATCAATGCAGAAGCAATCCCGTGCCCTGTTACATCTCCTAGAATTAGACGTAAATTCGACTCATCACTCGGAGGAGAAATAAAATCATAATAGTCACCACCTGTCGCATCACAATACATGCTCTTTCCAGTAATTTCCCACCCAACAAACATTGGGTCTTTGCTTGGAAGCAAACACTGTTGGATTTGTTTAGCAACTTGTAGCGAATCTTGCATCACAAGGCGTTCTTTTAATTTTGGAATCATGTCGTTAAAGTGACGTGTTAATTCACCAATTTCATCTGCTCCACAATTTTCAACCTCAACATCAAAGTTGCCTTCTGCAATTGAAGATGTTGCATTTGTAAGTTGCGCAATTGGCTTGCTTACCATTCTTGAAACAATTAATGAAATAATCAGGACAATAATAATAATTGAGACAGAAAAGATAACTATCACAATTGTGTGATTGATGGTTTTTTGAAACACTACTTCTTCTTCTGCTATTGCTTTTGCTTCAATCACGTGTTTTGGTACTGACACCATGAGTGATGCGTGCATACCGGTGATAGGTGCAAATGCCACCACTAATTCTTTTGCTCCATCGTTATAGTCCATAATCCCTGTATCTAATGCAAGTAAATGACCCATAAGTTGTTTAAAACTTTTCGTTTCCTCAAACAATTCCTCAATTTGTAAAGATGCATTCCAATCTACAGGACCATCAGACATATCTTGGGATGCGATAATGTTTAGTTTGTTTCCTTTTGGAACTACAATGCGAATAAATGATTCGCTTTTCCATTCGCGGGGTATTGATATTTCGTGTAGCACATCTATAACTGATTTATCAACACCAGTAGCGCCAAGCAAAACGCCCTCGGGAGAATAAATTGGAGCAACAGATGCAACAACAATCCGAAGTGTGCTTGCATCAATATTTGGAGTCGTATGTACTACTTCGCCATCCGAAGCAATTGCACGTTTGTACCATTCACGATTCCGAGGGTCATACCCTTCAGGCATACCACCATGCCCAGGAAACGTTCCGCCCATGCCATCCACAGTTGCTGTGAAATATCGCATAGCTGGCAATCCTGGATCTATAGAGAGCGCCCGATACGTTGAGTTCATTTGCTGTAATTGATGCGATTGGAGTCTTGCTATCTCTTCTTGAACACCATCTGCTCGAATAATTGCTTGGGTTTGATAGGACACCGGACACTCAAGAATAGTGCCGTCGCTTAGTTTGCAATCAAACATAGAGAGCGTTATTAAATTTGGAGGAGCAGCGGATGGGTTGTCAAATGATTCTACTGAATATAGTTTTTGCTTTTTGGGTTCTAATGACGTCAGCGCTTCGGCGGCGGCAACTTGCTGAACACGAACGGCCATGTCGAGTTGTGCAGTACTTAATCCAATAAGGCGTGCATTTTCGTCAACGAGTTCTTTAAGACGTATTTCAGCATCATCTAAAAGTACCTCTGCAGTCTCGTTCCCAAGTTCCTTCCCCAAAGTTGCTAGAGATGAGAAACCAAAAAAACCAATAGTAAGAGTTGGAATCACTGATACTAATAAGAGTAATACAAGTAATTTAGTTCTCAGTTTCATCTGCAGTTATTTTAATCAGTTGACCTTTGTAAAAGAGAATCAACGAGTTTGAAGTACCTGTTTGCTTCGTCTACAGTTCTCGCTGGAACAAACTGCATTTCTGGAACGTCAAAAGTAACCTTTGGCTCTATCTCGGGAGAAAGTTGAATAAGAAAAAACCACTCTCGATAGTCCGTTTGTTCTTTTTGTCTTGGTAGTTTTAATGAACGTGCGAGTTTTCTGTGAACGATAATCCGACCAAGTTTTGCATTCACATCTACCTCGTTCTCGGTAACTATCCATCGCTTTCGGGGATCATTGGATGAATAATCTGGCGATTTTGCTGCTGCGATCATCGCAGTCCAAACAAGTTCTTTGCTTTCGTTTGGCCACTGTTTCATTGGAACAGAACAACCAACTATAGTTAAACACAGTATTGCGAATGTTGCAACGCGTATCACGATTCCATCGCCTCTTCTGGAATCTCTGCGTTGAAATATACGTTTTGTACATCATCATGATCTTCAAAGGATTCAATTAACCGCATAACCTTCGTGCCCTGCTCTGCATCACAGGCAACCAGTGTTGCGGGAACCATAGTAACTTCTGCAGACATTGTTTTTATCTCTGCATTTTCAATTGCTTGGCGTAATTTCAGAAAATCTACTGGGTCACAGGTAACTTCCCAGCCACCCTCACCCTGCGTGATGTCGTTTGCACCAGCATCTAGTGCTACTTCCATGAGTTGATCTTCGGAGGATTCACCCTCTTCAATAAGAATAACGCCTGTGCTAGTAAAGCCAAACGCAACCGCTCCCGGTTTGGCAAGATTGCCATTTCCCTTTTCAAATAACTTACGCATCTCTGGGGCTGTCCGATTTACGTTATCAGTCAACACGTCGATAATGATTGCTATACCGTTTGGACCATACCCTTCGTAACGTACCTCTTCATACCTAACACCTTCATCACCTTCTCCGCTTGCCTTTTTAATTGCTTTTTCTATGGTGTCTTTCGCCATGTTGACAGATTTAGCGTCTTCAATTGCATACCTTAGAGTAAGGTTTGTTTCTGAATCAGGACCACCATTTTTTACTGCAACCATAATTGCGCGACTACATTTTGACCACGCCTTACCTTTGACAGCATCTTGTCTTGCCTTCCGGTGTTTTATATTTGCCCATTTGCTATGACCAGCCATTTAATTTACTCCATTCTTTGGCACTGCAAATTGTAACAACGGCTCGCGTTCTTCCTGAATTGCAGTAAGTTTATCTTCTAATCGACGAGTTATATCGCCAAGCTCAAAATCATACAGTGCTTCTGGTGTTGCCACAACAATCCCCCAAACAGTGCGTGTCATACTAGCAAACCCCTCGAGCATGCCCTGCCGATATTCCATAGAATGCAAGAGCATCGAACTAGTTCTCCATGCTCTAACTGCATTTTCTTTTTGGCCCACAAGCCAATATGCATCACCCAAATGATTGTATATTTCAGCACTTGGCTGGCTCATGGATTGAAGTGCTTCAACGAAAAGTGGAATGCCCAACTCTGATTTTCCCAAAAGAACATACATCCAACCAACGGTGTCTAAAATATGTGAAGCTGATGGATCCAGTTCCATCGCCTTAGCACACAATTGTTGAACATTTTGTGTTGGACCGTCTCTTTGGAGTGTTACCCAAGCCAAATTATTTATAGTAAGTGCATCTGTTTTGTCCAGTGCAAGTGAGGCGGTATAAAGACGAATAGGACCTCGAATATCCTTGCTGACAATTGACATAGATTGAGCGGCAATCGAAAGTGCTTCTGCTAGAGAAACCGGTTCAAACCAACGCGGGGCCAAGGGAATATCTTGATGGAGAGAAATCTGTTCGTAAGTATCTTGTGTAATTGACCCATCGCCACCAGATGCTGCTTCTAGTACGGGAAGAGCCGTTAAGATAGCCCCAAGTTCTTTTTGTTGTAATTTAGATGCTGCTTTTTTTGACAGTTGCAGAGCAAGATCAACTGAGTCCAAATCAACTAATTGCTGCAGCATGCCCAGCCATGCAGGAGACGATGCGTCTGAAACTAAATCTTGAATTGCTGTTTCAATTATTGGATCAATTGTATTTTGCAACAAAGAGGATATATTTTTATCGTTTTTAAACACCGATAAAAGCGCTGCGGTTCGCAACAATTCCTCAAGGGGCAAAGCATCTTCTTTTAGCCAGTGTTGAGCGAGCAATTTTTTCCCTTTTTCAACCTGTCCACACTTCGCAGCATCTATCCCAACAATAAGGGTTGCATCTTTGTGTGAACTATCTCTTAATATGGCTTCATTCCACGCAACAATTGCTGAATCGGTCCTGCCAATTGCACCCAATGAAATCGCTAATCCTACCCAAGGAGCTGGCGATAAATCATCAAAGTTAATTGCTTGGCGAAAATGTGCTATTGCTTTGCGATGCTGGTCTTGAATTGCAAATTGCCGCCCAATAATATATTCTCTTGCAGATTCTTTAACGGTTGGAGCGGGTGGGGTTTGTTGAATATCACCTACTACAAGTTTAAATTGTTCTTGTAAGCGCTCGTTTTCAGCATATAGAGGGCAAACTACAAATCCTAGGAACGCGACGGCTACATATAACCGTATCACTTTTTCTTAGACACCTTTTTCTTTGCCGTTTTCTTTTTTGTTGCCTTTTTAGCAACTTTCTTTTTAGCTGGTTTCTTAGCAACTTTCTTTTTGGTCACTTTTTTCTTGGCTGTTGATTTTATTGCGATCTTCTTCTTGGAGGTTTTTTTGGTTGTTTTTTTTGCGGGCTTCGGTGCTGGTTGTTCTTCTGACCAAGCGTGCAAACTTGCATGTGCCTCACAAACACTATCTGCTTTCACTTGTCGAGAAAGCCAAGATGAGGTGTCGGTAATGCTTGAGGTTTCGTGAACTAAATCATTTGCAATCATCAGTGCAAGTGTACGGTCGTCAACCGGAACGGCAGCGACGTCATAACTTATAGATATGACTCTGTTACAAACAAATGGGGTAATGCCCTCTAATGTTTCAAAGTATTCTCGAATATCTCGTTTGCCCGCGCCTTCCAAACTAGGAATATGCATGCCGTGTTCACGTTTAAATATATCATTTAATACTGTTTTCAAACGCCTTGCCCGTTCTTTTGCCTGAGGATAATTGACACCTATTAAATTCTCTGTTTCGTAAATATGGTTCATTCGAAGATCGTTAAGATCAACAGCTGCACTAATCAACTTTTTGTAGGCAGCCTTGGCTTGCTTTGCAGTAGCGTTCCAAAGCAGGTGCGCATAAATCACCTCACCAATAACACCATGATCACTATGCTCTACATCAGTTGCGGGCAATGTTCGATGGAACTTCTTGTATTTTTTGGCAAATTCTGTTGCGTTTTTCACTCAATTTTCCTTCTTCTTGTTTTTTGCTCTTTTCTCATCTTCTCTACTTGCCTCAGCAATGCTTGCAAGAACTTCTTGCTGGCGTATTAATTGTTCGTCTAGTTTAAAACTAAACTGTGGCATCCTTCGAAACCTCACCTTATCTGCAACCTGCCTTCGAACCCACCGTGATGCAGATTTAAGACCATGCATTGACAATTCTTCATGTTTGTGGGGGGTTACTGTACAAAACAGCGTTGCATTTGCAAGATCTGCACTAACCTCTACGCGTGTTACTGTAATGAGCCCTTGAACACGCGGGTCAGCAAGCCCGCGAGATAAAACCTCTTGGGCTGCTCTTTTTAGCGTTGATGCAACTTGGTCTGTACGCTGCGTCATAGACAATTAAAGCGTTCGCTTCACCTCTAGGGATTTATAGCATTCAATTACATCACCCACTTTAATATCGCTATAGCCTTCAATATTCATGCCACATTCATGGCCAGATTTCACTTCTTTTGCGTCATCTTTAAAGCGTTTAAGTTGATCGAGACGTCTGTCAGATTCAACGACAATACCATCGCGGGTTACACGTATTTGTTGGTGACGTTCAATTGCTCCATCAGTCACATAACAACCTGCAATCATGCCGAGTTTAGAAATCTTAAATACATCACGAACCTCTGCATGCCCAAGAACTTCAAGTTTAATTTCTGGATCAAGCAATCCTTCAAGTGCTTTTGTTAAATCATCAATGAGGTCGTAGATTACATCGTAATATCGTATTTCAACACCTTTTTGTTCTGCTATGCGCCTAGCTTTTGCAGAACTTGTAACATTGAAGCCCACAATAATTCCACCACATGCTTCTGCCAAACCTACATCAGATTCATTCACACCACCCACTGCAATGTGTTTAAGAGCGACAGTTGCTTCATCGTTACCAATTTTTCCAATTGTGCTTCGTAGTGTTTCGATTGAACCTTGTACATCGCCTTTGACGATAACTGACAATTCACGAATGTCGGCTGATTTCATTTGTTCAAAAATGTTGTCTAAAGTAACTTTTTCAATCGCAAGATCTGACTGACGCTCTTGTTGTATTCTTTCTTTTGAAGCGGATTCTGCTTCTCTCAAAGATTTCACAATATAAAACCTATCGCCAGCATCAGGAACTTCACTCAATCCCATAATAGAGAGAGGTGTTGATGGGGTTGCTTCTTTCACTTGTTCACCGTGCTCATCGACAAGCGCGCGAATTCGACCAAACCCACGTCCTGCAACAATGAAGTCGCCTTTCTTTAGGCAACCCTCTTGGACAAGAATGTTTGCAACGGGCCCTCTACCATCAGCAACATGTGCTTCAATTACTGAGCCCTCTGCGGGACCTCCAAAGTCCGCTTTTAATTCAAGCAATTCTGCTTGATAATCAAGTATTTCGAGTAAATCTTGAATCCCTGTGTTTTCTATCGCACTTGTCCGAATGACTTCAGTAGAGCCTCCCCAGTCAACTGGGTTCAAATCGTGTTCTGCCAATTGACCAAGAATTCGTTGAATGTTTTCTTCCGTTGCATTTTGCTTATCGATTTTATTTAAGGCAACAACAATCGGAACACCGGCACTTTTTGAATGATTTATCGATTCAATAGTTTGGGGCATAACTCCGTCATCTGCTGCGACAACTAATACAACTATGTCTGTTACCTTTGCTCCTCGCGCACGCATTTCGGTAAATGCTTCGTGACCGGGCGTGTCAATGAAAGTAACTAAACGGTTAGTTTCTCCGGCTTGAACTGGTACTCGGAAGGCACTTGTTGCCTGTGTTATTCCGCCTGCTTCACCCTCAGCAACATTAGCGCTACGAATTCGATCTAGTAACGATGTTTTACCGTGGTCAACATGCCCAAGAATCGTTACAACAGGTGATCTTGGTTGCTTATCGATTACGTCTCGTTTTATAAATGAATCTGCAATTTTTTCTTCTGCAGTCTGCTCTTCAGCAACTTCAAGTTCGATTCCCCATTCCATCATCATATCAATTGCAAGTTCAGTATCAATAGTGTCATTTACTGTTGCTACTATTTCTGCTTCACCAAGAAGTAATTTTTTCAGAATATCTTTTGCTTTCACACCAGTTGCAGATGAAAGTTCTTTAATAAAGATGGGCTCTGATATTTGAACCTTGCCACCAGTTTGCTTCAAAGTTTTGGCTTTTATAGCAGGTTTATCTGTTCTTTTTTGACTGTCTCTACGAGCTTGACGGAAAAATCCCCCACTGCGTCGCAAACGATTTTCACGTTCTAGTAAATCCTGTTTACGCCAATTACTGTCTCCACGATCTTGAGTAGGGCTCGGGTTTTTAGACCCTCGGTCGCCCTGACGACCACCCGACGGGGTTGCCCTTCGTTTATTTCTACGTGAACCTCGCCCTGCATCCTGTTGTGGAGGGGGCTGTGGAACATTGACACCAGAGCCACCTTGATGAGAAGGTCCAGTTTGCCGCTTTGGCTGTTTTGGTTTTGGTTCTGGCTCGGGTTTTTCAATCCTAATAACCCGAGGCCCTGCCATTTTCGCTTTCGCTGGAATGTCCATTTTTCTACCAATTGGTTGGATTGATTCGGACTCTCCTGTCTTGTCTGCACTTGCACCTTCTTTTGCTTTCGTTGACTTTGGTGCAGTTTTCTTTGTTGTTTTAGTTGCTGTTTTCTTTTCGGCTTTCTTTTTTGTTTTCTTTTTAGCCCTAGCTTTTACTTTCGTAACATTTACCTTTTCTGCTGTTTCAACTGCTGAGGATGATGAGCCGTCTTCGCTGAACCATTCAACAATGGTCGCTTCTAACCCTGCAGAAACAGCGGACATATGCCCTGTAATATCAGGGATGCCTTCACTCGTGCATTTTTCGATGATGTCTTTTGAACCGACACCTATCTTTTTTGCAACGTGGTGCACTCTAGTTTTCACTGCTTTTTTAGCCACGTGTTGTCTCCGTGTTAATCAAATGATTAATCTTTGGTTTCCTCTACTACTGGTTCGCTTACATTTTCAATGGTTTCTTCAACTACAGAAGTTTCTTCTAGTTCGGAATTTTCCTGTGATTCCGGAGACTCTTCCATGTGTGTGCCGAGAATCGAATCTGCAACTGCTGCACTTTTTTCATCTATTTGTTCATCAAGAACTGCTGCTGCTGCTTCTTCTTCTTCTATTCTCTTTGCTTCTTCTGCACGTTTTGCTTCTTCTTGTTCAACAGTTACTTCCTTGGAACGGACAATTGAACGGTCGATGCAGCGGTCTGCGATTTGTTTTGAAAACTCTAAGTCTTCTTCCAAAACGTTTCTGCCAATCTCTTCGACATCAAAAATGCTAATGATTCCCATTGCTGCCATGCGGTCAAGCATTTCTTCGGTGACGCCCTCGATTGGTTTAAGTGCATCCCATAAAATTTCCAAACCCTTTTGATACTCTTCTGGGGTAAGGATATCGATGTCCCAACCAGTTAAACGAGCGGCAAGACGAACATTTTGACCTCGCCGACCAATTGCGAGTGATAATTGGTCATCTCGAACAATAATAGTTGCGCGACCAAGTTCAAAACACAAACTCACTTCATCAACCTCTGCGGGTTTAAGAGCATTTGAAATTAAAATTTGACTTGATTCATTCCATCGAACGATATCGATTTTTTCCCCGCCAAGTTCTTCAACAATATTTCTAATTCGACTACCTCGTACCCCAACACATGCGCCTACGGGATCAACTTTTGAATCGTTTGATGTTACAGCAATTTTTGTTCTAAAGCCCGGCTCTCGTGACATGGCATGAATTTCAATAACATGTTCTTGTACTTCAGGAACTTCTGCTTCAAACAATCGTCGAATGAAGTCTGCATGACTTCTGGATAAAACAATTTTAACTTGACTTCCAGTATCCCGAACGTCAAGAATAAAGCAACGTACTCGGTCGCCCGGCCTAAATTGTTCGCCCGGAATTTGCTCTGAACGCGGCATAAACCCCTCAACGCGACCCAGCTTATCGAGTTGAACAATTAGTGAGCCGCCTTCATAACGACTACAAACGCCAGTTGTTAACTCACCTGCCTTATCAATATACTCGTCAAAGATTCCGGAACGTTCATCTTCGCGGAATCTCTGAATCATCACTTGTTTAGCGGTTTGTGCAGGTATTCTTCCAAGTTCTTCGAGTGGTATTTCAACTGCACCACCATCAAGATGCCGCCAAATTCGAATTTCGCCTGTCAACATATCCATATTGCATGAAAACTCTTCCGTGTCTAAGGAATTGTAATGCTTGCGTGCTGCGCTCACCATTGCTTGTTCAAGATCGCCAATAATGACTGACTTCTCAATTTTGCGCTGCTTTGCGATGGTTTCGATGATGTCTAATGTTTCTTTGTTCATATGATTTGCCTACATTTAAGTTGTTTAGATGTTGAGTTGTTTTATTTCTGTTGTTCAATTAAAAAAACGGGACGCGATGCGAGCCCGTGGCACAACCAAAAACGGCTGTTTGTGCGAAACGCACGAAGCATGATTTAGGAAAAAACCTAAATCACGATTGAACCTCCATAGGGATTTGGACATCCGCAAAGAAAAGGCTCAGGGCCACGGGTTGACTGCGATTAGCAGCCATAACTGGAAAAAAGTTGTAAGGAT
>PVBE012220966.1_pt1 | contig 17136 bp, 11 predicted proteins | sample 1631181 | NCBI WGS metagenome assembly PVBE01 (sample SAMN08397723, study PRJNA350692) | Marine metagenome, whole genome shotgun sequencing project. | isolation source: water | place: Pacific Ocean | collected 2012-04 | reverse complement strand
GTCGAAGAGCTCGCCCAGCCGCTTCACCAGGTGCTGCTCGAGGGCTTCCTTGTGGGGCAGTAGGCGGTCCAGCGCACGGTAGAGGCGGTCGTCGTTGACGCGATCCGCGGCTAGCTGCCGAAATCTTCTCTCTCGAGGCGTTGCTCCGCTTCCCCATACACGGTGCGTAGCGCCCAGGCGACGAGGGCAATGCTCGCAATTGTGACGCTGATTGGAAGATGCGTGTTGTCGACGTTCATGCCCGGCAAGGGCACGCGATTCTCGAGCGCGAAGGATACAATCCCAATCGCGGCCCAGGAGCTCGCCAGCACGATCGAGCCCAGGACCGAGCCGGTCGCGACGCGCACCAGTCCCAGCAGACATCCCATTCCGAACGAGGAGATGACGCCTAGCAGGAAGCGCGCTAGAACGGGCATCGCCGGAAGATGAAACAGGGAGTAGAGGAATGCGACGAAAGCGACGCCTCGCACAAGACCGAGACGCGCGATGATGCCCTGTTGCAGAACTCCGCGAAAAAAGAATTCTTCGACGACTGGTGCGATGCCGACGTAGATAACGAAGGCCTGGGCGACCGTCCAGGGATCGTTCAGGTCGATGCCGAGCCCGGGTGCCTCGGAAGCCGGCGCGTCGTCCTGCCCGGGCGCCTCGGTCTCGAATGCGTCTCGGGCCAGCGCATCGATCTCGAACTGCTCTTTGATTTCCGCTTGGGGCGTCGACCAATCGGTTGCAAAGTTGTCGAGCTCGTTGGCCAACAGGACCGCCGGCACGAGACACAGCACCAGGGGCAGCGCATGGGGGTCGAAGCCGCGCAGGCCGATTCGGTCGGCCTGGGGCTCTGCGACACGCTTGGCAGCGAGGGTCGCGATGGCGCCCACGGCTATGGCATGTCCGATGCCGATCGAGGCCATGGCGCCCAGACCGAAGAAGAATACGCCGATCAGGCCGGTCGACAGGATCGCCCCGATCGTGAGCAGCAGTGCCCCGCGCGGATCGGGATACGGGCCCCCGTCGGGTGTACCCGGATCAGTAGTCATCAAAGTACCTCCGCCAGGGCGGCACCCGTATGGGACCCTGCGACGCGGGCGACCTCCTCGGGCGTGCCCACCGCCACAATTTCGCCGCCCTGCGCGCCGCCCTCAGGTCCGAGGTCGACGACCCGGTCAGCATATCGAATTACATCCAGGTTGTGCTCGATTACGACTACGGTATTGCCGCTATCGACGAGCTGATCGATCAGACCGAGCAGCTGCTCGACATCGACGAAATGCAGGCCGGTCGTGGGTTCGTCGAGGAGGTAGAGTGTCTGCCCGGTGCTCTTGCGCGCGAACTCCTTGGCGAGCTTCATGCGCTGGGCCTCGCCACCCGATAGCGTCGTGGCCGATTGACCAAGACGCACGTAGCCGAGCCCGACATCGGCCAGGGCTCCGAGTGGGCGCGCCACGTTGGGGACGTTCTCGAAGAGCGGGAGCGCCTCGGTGACCGTCATCTCGAGAACATCGGCGATGTGATGGCCGCGATAGCGAATCGCGAGGGTCTCCCGGTCGTAGCGGCGCCCATTGCAGACCTCGCAGCTTACGAAGACGTCGGGCAGGAATTGCATCTCGACTCGAATCGAGCCGCCGCCCTCGCATGCCTCACAGCGTCCGCCCTTTACGTTGAAGGAGAACCTTCCCGGATCGTATCCGCGCACCCGAGCCTCCGGGACCTGAGCGAACAAGCTGCGGATTCCCGAGAACGCGCCGCAATAGGTCGCCGGATTGCTGCGCGGGCTGCGCCCGATCGGGCTCTGATCGACGTCGACCACCTTGTCGATCTGTCTGACGCCGTGCAGGGCGCGGTGCAGGCCGGGCTCGGCGAGGGCGCCGTGGAGGCAGGCAGCGAGGGCTCGATGCAGGGTGTCGTTGATCAGCGTCGACTTGCCGCTACCCGAGACGCCGGTGACGACCGTCAAGCAGGCGAGGGGAATCTCGAGGTCGACGTCTTTCAGATTGTGGGCGCGGCAACCCTCGATCCGAATCGAGGCACCCTCCACGGGAGACCGCCGCCGCGGGGTCTCGATGCGTCGACGGCCCGCGAGAAAAGCGCCGGTCGTCGATTCCGGGTGCGCGGCGATGTGTGCGGGCGTGCCCTGGGCGACGATCCGTCCGCCGTGGCGGCCAGCGCCGGGTCCGATGTCGATCACGTAGTCGGCGCGGCGGATGGTGGCCTCGTCGTGTTCGACGACGATTAGACTGTTCCCGAGATCGCGCAGGCTCTCGAGACTTTCGAGGAGTCGTTCGTTGTCGCGTTGGTGCAATCCGATCGAGGGCTCGTCCAGGATATAGAGCACTCCGATCAGTTGCGCGCCGATCTGGGTCGCGAGCCGGATCCGTTGGGCCTCGCCACCCGATAGAGTGGCCGCCGGCCGATCGAGGCTGAGGTATCCGAGGCCGACCCGTTCGAGAAAGCCCAGCCGTTCGAGCACCTCCTTGAGAATGCGGTCGGCGATGGCCGCGAGATTCGGCGCGAGTTCGAGGGCGTCCAGGAAGGCTCGGAGATCCGAGATCGGCAGTGCCGAGAGCTCGGGAAGCGATCGGTCGCCAATTTGGACGTGTCGTGCTTCGATGCGAAGGCGCGCGCCCTCGCATTCCGAACAGGGTCGTTCGAGCCGGTAGCGTGCCAGGCTCGATTCGGCGCGGCCACCGCCGTCTGCCAGGCGACGCTCGAGATCGCCTAGCACGCCGTCGAAGCGGCGGGTGAGCCTCTGTTTTCGGGGTTTTCTTCGCCGACCCCGGCGGGTGGCGATCGGAACTTCAAATTCCAGGTCGAGCTCGGGATCGCCCTCGAGAATCTGCTTGCGGATCTTGCGAGGCAGTTTCTGCCAGGCGGTGTCGAGGGAAATCCCGTAGTGACGCCCCAGGGTCTCGAGCAGCTTCCCGTAGTAGCCCTTCGCTTCCTCGAGATCCCAGGCTTCGATGGCTCCCTCCGCCAGGCTCTTGGACTCGTCAGGAACGAAGCGCGCCGGATCGAAGAAGTGCTGATGGCCGAGGCCAGTGCAGGTCTTGCAGGCGCCAAAGGGGTTATTGAAGGAAAAGAGCCGCGGCGAAATCTCTGGAAAGGAAACCTTGCATCGCGGACAGGCGCCGGATCGCGATAGCCACCAGGATTGCTCTCCGGCCTCTTCCTCGACGCTTCTCTCGACGATATCGATGAGCGCGAGATCGTCGGCGAGGCGTAGAGCCGTCGCCAGCGATTCTGTGAGACGCGGTCGCACGCTCTCCTTGATGACCAGTCGGTCGACTACGATCTCGATATCGTGCCGTGCACCTCGGGCGAGTTCGATCTGGTCACCCAGCTCGTGGACGGCGCCGTCGATCCGAGCGCGCACGAAGCCTTCGCGGCGAAACTTCTCGAGCTCCTTCTTGTACTGGCCCTTGCGGCCGCGAATGACCGGGGCGAGGACCTGGATGCGTGTGCCCTCGGGTAGGCTGAGCACGCGTTCGGCCATGCTGTCGAGCCCTTGACTGGAGATCGGCGAGTCGCATTCCCAGCAGTGGGCGGTGCCAGCTCGTGCGAAGAGCAGACGTAGATAATCGGCGATCTCGGTGATCGTCCCGACAGTGCTGCGAGGGCTGCGCCCGACGCTCTTCTGCTCGATCGCGACAGTAGGTGAGAGCCCATCGATCGATTCGACGGGGGGCTTCGGGAGTTGATCGAGAAACTGTCGGGCATAGGACGACAGACTCTCGACATAACGTCGTTGGCCCTCGGCGTAGAGGGTGTCGAATGCGAGGCTCGATTTCCCCGAGCCCGAAGGTCCCGTCATGACGACGAACTTGTTGCGTGGAATTCGCAGATCGATATCGTCCAGATTGTGGGTGCGGGCGCCGTGGATGGCGATCTCTTCGGGATCGCCCTTTGCAGAAAGTGCGGTGATCGTCTCGAAATCTCGCGCGAGGCGCGATTCGTCGCTCCAACCAGAGGCGATCGGATCCTGCGTGGTTCTCGAGTCGAGGCCGCTCAAGGCGTTTGGCGAGACGCGTTATCCATCGAATCCGCCAGCCGCGAAGGTGCCCCTGCGTTCGATGTAGGTTTGCGCGCGGAGGATGTCGAGCCATTTCCTGTACTCGACTTCGGTCTTGCGCTCAAAGATTATGTTTCGGAGTCGCGGCTCGACCTTTTCGAATTCGATGGGGTGGAATTCGCGCCGATCGACGAGCTGAAGCAGGTTGCATCCGAAGGGCATTTCGACAACGTCGCTGAGCTCGCCGGGCTTCATCGCGCTGACTGCGGTGGACATCCAGCTCGCCAGATCGGATCGATGCATCCAGCCGAGATCACCGCCCCGCTCTGGATTCATGTCTGAGACGCGCTGGGCGACCTCGCTGAAGGGAGTCTTGCCGGCTTCGATCTGGGCGCGGGCGTCGCGCACGATCTCGCAGGCCGCAGCGCTCGTTCTGGGTTGGGGTCCATCGGTCAGCACGAGGATGTGTCGCAGGTAGACTTCCTCACCGCCCTGGCGCTGCTCGCCAAATTGTTCTTCGAAGAGCGCTCGGACTTCTTCCTCCGACATCTGCACCTGCGGGCGCACCATCGCGTTCACGACCTTGCTGCGTTCGATCTCGGCGCGGATCTTCCCCCGGTACTCCTCGATCGTAAGGCCATGACTCTGGATGCTCGCGAGCAATTGATCCAGGCTGAGTCCGTTCTCCTGAGCGATGACGCCGATCGCGTTGTCTACCTCCTCGCGGTCCGCGCCGAGCTCGAGGCGTTCGACGACCGAGCTGAGAAGCTGACTTTCGATGAGTCGGTCGAGAGCTTCCTGCCGGACCGCTACGATTTCGCTCGGAGCCACGCCCGCAGCTCGCATGCGCTGCTCGATGGGTGCGGTGAGATCGAGGACTTCGGAGGCGAGGATGATTTCGTTGCCGACCTGGGCGGCGACGCCCTCGATCAGGCGTTCGGTCGTTCCGTCGGCGAGGGTCGGCGTAGCCGCCCAAACGAGCCCCAGCCAGATCCCGAGCAGGACAGTGACGCGGGGGAGCCAGTGGACGCGGAACGCCGAGACCCTGTGCGACAGAGACGGGCGAGCGGACGGGGACAAAGTGCAAACCTCCAGCTTGCCGCGACCCCGTGATCGCGGCTCAAGCGGGCATGGTAGCGATGCTCCTCGCGGCCGCCTGGTTCGCCTTGGATCGTCGCCCCGTGCGCAGTTCGAATCGCGGCCAGCGTCGGGAATCGAGCAGCTGGTCCGGCAGCGTCGGCAGCGCGTCGACGAGCGGACTCAGCTGGGCGGCGTCGACCGCCCCGCTCGCCCAGTCGCCCAGCAGCTGCTGGAGCTGCACGGCTCTTTCGCAGCCCAGCACCGGCAGTGCGCCGGGCAGATCGCGCACGAAAGCCAGGTAGAGCGCACGAGTCGGCACGCCCAGCTCCGAAGCCCGCCTGCGAATCATGTGCGTCGATTTGGCGAGTCCCGAGAGCGCGGGCGGTAGGAATCGGGGCTCCAGATGCGCCACACCGTGTAGGTAGATGCTGCGCACGTAGACTGTGCGTCCGAGCTCGCGGGCGCGCGGAAAGAAGCCCTGCCGATGCAGCCGCAAGTCGAGCAGGCTGCTCGCGACCTGGAGTACTTCGATATCGGGATCTTCCAGGGCCGCCCAGGCCTCTTCGGGGGTGGCGGCGCAGACCCCGAGCGATCCGATGCGGCCGGCGTCACGCTCCGCCAGCAGCATTCGCCATAGCCGTCCGCCCGTGACGTGGCGATGAGCGAAGCGATGCAGGAGCAGGGTCGGGAGCACATCGAGGCGCAGTGCGTCTTGACTCTCGGCCAGGCTGGTCGCGACGCGTTCGAGGACTTCGGCGAGACCCAGTCCGTCGCCGAGTACGTCGGGAGCCAGTTTGGTGAGGATTCGCCAACCCTCTTCCGGCTGGACCAGGTTCCCGATGGCGCGCTCGCTGTCGCCGTAGGCGCGCGCTGTATCGAGAACCCGGATGCCCGCACCGCGGGCGCTGGCGAGCAGTGCCTGGAGCTCGCGTCGCTCGAGCTGGTCGTCTCGATTGGCAATGCGATCGGGCATTGCCCACCGCACGCTGCCCAGGGCCAGTCGACGAGGATCGCGCGAACGCAACCCCTGCCAGGTCGAGAGATTCATGCCTGCCACCCGGACCATCCTCCATCGACGACCGGGCTGGGACCGGTGACGAAGCTCGATATTGCGGAGATCAGATTGGCTTGCATTCGATGTGGGTATTCATCGAGCTGATCTCGGGATGCGCGTCGAGCAGCTTCACCATCGACGGATAGTCGATTCCACCCGCCTCGAGACCAAAGAGACGGAAGGCGCTGCGCGCCATCGCGAGGTCTTCGTAGCCCTCGACAGTCCAACGCCAGGCGGCTCGGTCCGGCCAGCCGCCTGGGGTCGGGACATCGAAGCTCGAGCCCTGGGTCGCGAACCAGCTCGTCACATGCGTTCGGTGGTGCATTTCGTCGCTCGGAATCTCTGCGGCGGCGCGCTCCAGGGCCTCGCGCCGCACCAGCTCGACGCCGTAGCCCACGGGCAACCCGCTTCGATGGGCAATGAGATCCGCCTGCTTGGCTTCGAGGTTCGAGTCCCGTGCGTCGGTCAATGCGTCGATCAATGCGGCGTCGAGGAAGGGATTGTCCGCCGTCACTCGCACGATCCAATCGGCCTCGGTTTCCTTTCCGATCGCGACGAAACGCGAGAGCACGTCGCCCGAAGAGCCCCGGAAGACCCGCAGGCCCAATTCGAAGCCCCAGGCTTCGGTGACGTCGTCGCTCGGGTCTGAGCTCGTCGCGAGCCACCACTCGTCGAGGCGGCTCGAACCGATCCGCGCGAAGAGCTGGGCGAGCAGTGGTCGATCCGCCAACGGTGCCAGGATCTTTCCGGGCAGCCGGCTCGAGTGCATCCGGGCCTGAATGATTCCGATCGACTTCGCCATGCGTCGTCTCCTCCGGTCGCTCGAGCGGATCGTTTCGAACTCGTGTGGATTCCTCTCAGATAGAGATCACCACCTCCAACCGCTCTCCAATTCAAAACGCTGATCTGCACCCGATACGGCGCAGCGCACTCTCCACTTGTCGGCAGATCGAGTGCAGGAGCTTCACAGAAACCGTGCCCAAGGCGCTGGAGGAGTAAAGAAAATCGTTCCGGTCCTGTAGCTGCCTATAACTGATAGATAAATCGTTAAAGATTGGGCGAATCGCCATCGGGGAACACATCGAGGTTTCGAGAATGTTGTTGATTGATCAATCAGTTAAGCTCTGGCGATGCCCCGCCACAAGCTCGAGGATGCCAAGCCGCGGCTGTTGGCCGCGGGGCTGAGCCTGTTCGCAGAGCTCGGGATCGAGCGCGTGAACAGCAATTCGATTGCACGCCGGGCAAAGCTGGCGGTCGGCACCTTCTATTCGCACTTCGACGACAAGTATGCGCTGCTCCAGGAGCTGCAGATGCGCAGCTTGGATGTCCTGCGCAGCCAGCGGCTCGCCGCCCTGCGCGAGGCGGCTCCGGACCCCGAAGCCCAGGCAAGGGCGGTCATCGCGGCCGCCGTGGAATTCGCCCGTACTCATCCCGAGGCCTACCGACTTGCCTTTGGTCGCGAACGCGCGGCTTCGACTCGCCAGCGGTCGCTCATCTCGGAGTCGAACCGTCCGACGGCCGAAGTCCTGCGACGCCTTCAGCAGGCGGGACGGCTCGACCCGGACCTGAACGTCGATCTCGCCTCCCGTGCCTATGCCGCCGCCGAGGCCGGACTGCTGCTCTGGTGGCTCGAAGATCCGACTCGCGGCGAGGCGCGGGAGCTGATCGAGACCCTGGCGAGACTGCATCCGGTCGTCGCCTGTCGGCTCAGCTGATTTGCGGCGGTCGTGTCAGCTGCCGGAGAGCTTTCGCAGCAGCCCGCGCGTCGCATCGAAGAGCGCCGCCGAGCCGCCCTCTGGCCCCGGCGCCTTGGCGATCAGCTTCTGCTCCGGGGTGACCCGGATGCCCGAGCGCGCATGACTCAGCAGCTGGATCAGCCGGTCGGGATCGATCTGGGCCCGCGGCGCGACCTGCAGCACCAGTTCGCCTCGGGACACTTCGATCCGCACGATTCCGAGGCGCCGGGCTGCAATCTTCAATCGGATCACCTCGAGCAGGTTCTCGGCCTCGACGGGCATGCGCCCAAAGCGGTCGAGCAATTCGTCGCGGATCAACGCCGCTTCGTTCTCGTCACGCGCGCTCGAAAGCCGCTTGTAGAAAACCAGTCGCTGGCTTACATCCGAGACGTACTCCTCGGGCAGGTGTGCCACGACCGGCAGCTTGATCTCGGGATCGATCCACTCCTGGTGGACTTTGCCGCGCAGCTCCTCGATCGTTTCCTCGAGCATCTCCATGTAGGTTTCGTAGCCGACCGAGCGCAGGTTGCCGGATTGCTCACTGCCTAGCAGATCGCCCGCACCGCGAATCTCGAGGTCGAGATTTGCCAGCCGGAAGCCGGCGCCGAGCTCGGATAGATCCTGGATGGCTTCGAGGCGTTTGCGGGCGTCGCCGGCCAGCGATCCAAGCTGGGTCGGCACCATCAAGTACGCGTAGGCCCGACGCTTGCTCCGGCCGACGCGTCCGCGCAGCTGGTAGAGCTGGGCCAGGCCCAGGGCGTCGGCGCGATTGACGAGAATCGTATTCACGTTCGGCATGTCGATGCCGTTCTCGATGATCGTCGTGCAGAGCAGCACGTCCGCTTCCCCGCGCAGGAAACCATGAATCCGGTCCTCGAGATCGCGCTCCTTCATCTGGCCATGAGCGACCATGATTCGCACCTCGGGCACGATGCGCGATAGAAGCTCCTGCATGGCAGGGATCGTGCGAACCCGGTTGTGAAGGAAGAAAATCTGTCCGCCGCGGCGAATCTCGCGCAAGATCGCCTCGCGGATCAGCCCCTCGTCGAAGCGGCAGATCTGGGTGCGGATGGCGAGCCGGTCGACGGGGGGTGTCTCGATCACCGAAAGGTCACGGATACCGGTGAAGGCCATCTGCAGGGTTCGCGGAATCGGCGTGGCGGTCAAGGTCAGGACGTCGACCGTCTTCTTCAGCTTCTTGATGCGTTCCTTGTGGGCCACGCCGAAGCGCTGCTCCTCGTCGACGACGAGCAGCCCGAGATCCCTGAACTGCACGTTCTTCTGCAGGATCCGGTGAGTTGCGATCACGACGTCGACCTGACCTGTGGCCAGGCCTTCGAGGGTCGTTCGGGACTCCTTGGGCGTACAGAAACGCGACAGCATATCGACACGGATCGGATAGGGCTCGAAACGCTTTTCGAAGTTCTCGAAATGCTGCTGACAGAGCACGGTTGTCGGTGTCAGTACGACCACCTGTTTTCCGTCGAGCGCGGCCCGAAAGGCGGCGCGGATCGCGACCTCGGTCTTGCCGAAGCCGACATCACCACACACCAACCGGTCCATCGGTTTCGGCTGCTGCATGTCGGCCAGGACATCGTCGATGGCGGACTGCTGGTCGGGTGTCTCCTCGAAGGCGAAGCCGGCCTCGAACTCCTCCATTGTCAGATCGCGCGCCGAGAAGCCGAAGCCGGGGGCGAGTTCGCGGGCAGCGTGCAGGGCGAGCAGCTCGCCGGCCATATTGCGCAGACTCGCGCGCACCTTGGTCTTGGTCTTGGCCCAGGTTTCGCCACCGAGCTTGTCGATGCGGGGCTGGACGCCGTCGGCCGCGCCGTAGCGCTGGACCCGAGACAGGCGATCGACGGGCAGAAAGAGCTTGTCGCCCGCGAGATATTCGATCGCCAACAGCTCGCTCGACAGGCCTCCGGCCGCCAGCTCGACCAGACCGCGATAGATGCCGATCCCATGGTCTGCATGCACGAGGAAGTCACCTGGCGAGAGCTGCGCGATCCCCTCGAGCCTCTGACCGTCGCGCCAGCCGTGGTGACTTCGCTTGCGTTCGCGGATTCCGAAGATCTCTTCTTCGCTGACTACCGCCAGACCCTGCTCGGGCCAGACGAAGCCTTCCGATAGCGCCACGACGCGGATCTCGACCCGCCCAGGCAGCGACCAATGCCAGACCGGACGCGGCTCACTAGCGACTTGAGCCTCGAGTTCGTACTCGCCGAGCAAGCTGTGGATTCGCTCGGCGCTCGACAGCGAATAGGCCGCGATCACTACGCGCCAGCGCTCCCGCAGCCATTCGCGGCAGCGATCTATCAGGGGAGTCAGTGCGCGCTCGTGGCTACGGGTCGTCGCGAGCTGGCGCCGGAGATCTGCGTGGCTCTGGGTCTCGACGCGATGTCGGCCCTTCTCGTCGGCCCCCTCGACCAGATCCAGCCGCTCCAGCCGGACCGCAGCCTGGTCAGCCAGCGCCTGGCCGATCTCCTCGGGCGCCAGCAGGAGCGACTCCAGGCTGACGGTGAGACGCTCGCCGAGTGCAGACTCCCGATTCGAAACGATCTCGTCGAAGACCTGCTCGAGGCGAGTGGCCCCTTCCTCGGGCTCTTCGACGAGCACCAGTGTGTCTTCGGGGAGATAGTCGAAGACGCTCTCCCCACCGGGCTGGATCAAGGGAGCCAGTGTCTCGGCGCCGGGCGGCACGTGACCGCGCAGCAGGGAATCGATCAGCTCGTCGATCTCGCGGGTCGGGATCGACTGCGCAGTCGCCTCGGCGCGAATCGCCTCCGAACGCTCGATCACCTCTTCGCGATCGAATAACAACTCGCGCGGCGGTGGCAGCAGGGCAGTCGCACTCCCCATTTCCGAGCGTTGGCTGGCGGGATCGAAGCTGCGAATCGAATCGATCTCATCGCCCCAAAGCTCGATGCGCAGCGGCTTGGCGAGCTGCGGCGGGAAGACATCGACGATGTCGCCCCGCACGGCGACCTCTCCGGGCTCTTCGACCAGCGCCATGCGTTGGTAGCCGACGCCGATGAGCCGGGCGACCAGGACGTCGCGATCGAACGACTCGCCCACCGAGATGTGATGTGTGGCGGCTCGCAGCCGCGTGCGTGAGGGCAGCCGAAGCGAGAGCGCCGACCGGGAGGTCACGATGATCGGGGCCTCATCTGGTCGCTCGCCGGCTTGCGCCCATTGGTCCAGCCGATGCAGGATCTCCATGCGTTGGCTGACCAGGAAGGGCTGCGGGGAGAAACGACCGAAGGGCAGCGTGTCGTGGCGTGGAAAGACCCGCAAGCGAGAGAGTTCCTCGCGTTCACCGAGCAGGCCACGCAGGGCGAGGGTTGCGGAATCGCAAGCGCGAGAATGGGGCGTCACGTACAGAACCGGGTGGCTTCCATGGGCCCGAATCAGATGGCTGGCCGCCACCCGATCCGCGGCGCCACACAGACCCGTTAGTCGGGCAAACGAGCCCGCGGCGCGTGCCTCCCGGATGAAACGATCGAAGGGCGTGTCGCCGCGGCGCGCTGCGCGCCGGCGCGGACTCGGCTTCGATCCCCCATTGGGATTCGACTCCTTCGACGTTGGCTCGGCAGCGCTCACCGTGGCGCAATCCCCAGGCCCAACCCAGCAGAATGGGGCGGGCGTCGAAACACAGAAAGCCCGCATCCCCCTTTTGGGGACCGGGCGGGCCGGAGTCTAGCGGCCCGCTCGCGCGCTTCGAGTGCCACGCTTTCGGCTCGTCGCCAGCACCGCTTCGAGCAGGTCGAGGGTGTCCGCGGCGGCCTGTTGGGGCCGATGCCGTGCGCGGTAGAGCGCGCGGGCGCCCACACGCAGCCGAGCGGCCAGGGCATCGTCCAGAGCCAGCCGCGTAATGGCGGCGGCCAGACTCGACACCGGTCGTTCGAGGCTGGCGATCAGGCAGTCCTTTCCGTCGTGCAGTCCCCATTCGCGTTCCCGAAAGGCGATCGTCGGGGTTCCCGCGGCGTGCGCGTTGGCAAGCTTGATCGGGTAGCCGCCCTGGGCCCGGCGCATCAACAGGCTCGCCCGCGCTGCGGCCAGCAGTGCCTGCATCTCCGCCGCGCCCGCGATGTGTCGAAACTCGACCCCGGCCATGGCGCCCGCGACGGCCGCGCCAGCGGGGTCATGGCTCGCCAGCACCAGCACCGGCGGGCTCGCGAATTCCGGCGCCTCGCGCCTCAGTCGTTCGGCTGCGGCGCCCAGCACCGCCAATTCCTGATAACCGTCGAGGTTGCCCGAGTAGAGAAAGAAGCGATCTGGCTCGAGGCCGTGGCGCCGAGCGATCGCAGCGGGATCCAGTCGTTCGGGATCGGATTCGGGGTCGGGGATCGGTGGCGCGATCAGACCGCCGGGCGCGCTCGAGTGCTGTCGCATGACGCGGAAGGCGGAGTGCGTCAGGGCGATCCAGCCATCGACGCGGCGGGCAAGCTGACGATCGAGACTTCGGCCGCTGCGGTCGAGCAGCTGCCCGAATCCAGGAGAATCCCAGTTGAATTTGAAGTTACCCTTACTTTTCCGCGGTTTGAGATATGCGGAGAGCTCCTGGCCCAGCAGTGTATGAACGCAATAGACGTTTGGGATCCGGCTTCCCTGCAGGCCCAGGAGGCCCGTGACGCAGGCTTCGGCATTGTGCGTCAAAACAGCGTCAAACGCGTCCGGGCTCGATCTTGACGCGACTGCGCGACGTAGGGTCTTGGCCAGGGCGAGATCCGCCAGCGGCTTTCCCCAGGCGGGCCCGGAGCGCAGCTCGCCCGGTGCGGTCCAGGCCGGCGGAGTGTGATGGGTGAAACCCTCCAGCGCTCGGCGGGCAACTGGCTCCGGCCGACCCGAGGCGTAGGTCAGCATCTCGACTCTCGCCCCGCTGGCTCGCAGCGCCTGGGCCTGCTCCTGAAAATAGACCTGGGATCCCTGGCCGAGTGGATAGGGAAAGGCACCGACCAGCAGCAGCCTCATCGCGCTCGGCTCTGGGTTGGCAGCTTCGGCGCCCGGTGGTGTCGAGGATGGAGTTCGCCGTAGAGCTGAGTCATTTCGACCAGCGCTCGCACGATGACCCGGGGATGGGCACCGCTCTGGCGACCCTGGCTGCGGGCCCGGTGAGTGACGGGGACCTGCTTGATCCGGAAGCCGGCGGCCAGCGCGCGCGCCAGGATCTCGGTGTTGACGAAGGCGCCGAGCGATTCGATCGGGATCGCATCGAGCACTTCGCGGCGGAAGATCTTGAAGGCGCAGTCGATGTCCCGCACCCGCAGACCGAAGAGCACAGCCACCATCCCACCCCAGACGCTGGCGATCACCCGTCGTGCCCAGGGATCACGGCGCGGTGCTCGGTAGCCCGCCACGATCTCGAATTCCTCCGCATGGGCGAGCAGGCTTCGAATCTCACCGAGATCGAATTGCAGATCCGCATCACTGAAAAAGACCAGCTCGCCGCGTGCCGCGCGCAGACCACGCCGGAGCGCGGCGCCGTAGCCCTGGTTCGCGGCGTGATGGACCACGCTGATGCGACGATCGCGGCGACACCAGCTCGCGAGTACCTCGGCGCTGCTGTCGCGGGACCCGTCGTCGACGACCACGATCTCGAAGCGCAGTCCCAGCAGCTCGCCGACCTTGACGGCGCTCTCCAGCAGGACCGGCAGGTTCTGCGCCTCGTTGAAGGCGGGAAACACCAGCGATAGCGAGGGGCGCTTCATTCGAGATATCCCAAGGCCCTCAATCGCTCCGCGACCATCGTTTCCTCTGTTTCGTCGTAGGCGACCGCGTCGCGCCCGGATCCCGAGCCCCCGGCTGCAGTCTGTGGGGCGTCCCAGGCTAGACCCATCGCTCGAGCTAGCCAAGGGGCGACTTCCTGCAGCCGTTCGGGTGCCCCCAACGACTCGCGGCCCGGCCCGACTGCGATCCAGATTCCCAGGCTTCGGTGCGTCCCGTTCATACCGCGCCCGCGCCCTCCAGCGCCCTCGGCGGCGTCGAGCTGCCGCACCGACGCAATCCTCGCTCCCTGTGGACCGCCGCCTCGAGACCAGGGAGTCGGGACCAGGGAGAGGCCATAGCCGGCGTCGAGGGCCAGCTCCAGGACGATATCGGGAGCGCGTTCGCAAAACTGGCCGGGGTGGACCTCCTCACGCCGAAGCGCCCAGGCGACCACCGGCTGGCCGGATGGAAGGCGCCAGGCCGTCAGGGCGTCGATGACGCGACCCCGCACCGCCTCGTAGTCCTCGGGCGCGACACAGCCCTGCGCCTCGCGTCCCGCCAGATTGATCCAGACGCCCGGATTCGTGTTGGCCTCCTCGCTGAAGGCGAGGGTCCGGCTCCATTCGAAGCCAGCGAAGCGCGCGCGGCTCTCGAGCCCGGCGGCAGCGGCCCGCGCGTGGCGGAAGAGCCGCTGGGCAATCGAGGGCGGCAGCCGGGCCAGCGCCAGGTCCCGGAGTCCCCCTGCGGCGCGGTCGACGAAGCGGCCGACACCTTCGCGGCGGCGCAGCAGACCGGCCTCGGCGAGGTAGCGATTCAGATGAACGACCTTGTCCGAGGCACCCCCCATGCCGTGGTCCGACATCACGACGCACAGCACCTGCTCGCCGATCGCCGCCCGCAGCGCACCGACCGCGGCGTCGAGGCGCGCATACACCGCCCGCAGCGCGTCGCGGCGTGACTTCGAGGCGCCGGCGTCGTGCCGAGGCGAGCTGGCGTCGTGGTCGCGCCAGTAGTGATGTCCAGCCGTATCGCTTTCCGAAAAGACGATCATGCTGAGCGCAGGCAGGGCGCCCGCTGCTTGTGCCCGCATGCGAGCGAGCGCCTCGAGGGCGAAGTCGCGCTTGCGGTCGATGCGATCCAAGAGGGTCGAAACCGCGCGCTCGTGGAAATCGTCGGCGTGCGAGGACTCGTTCAATTCGGGACGCATCCAGGGCCCCACCGCAGCTGCGATCTCGCGGTAGAGCGCCGGGTCGTTGGTGCTGCGCGCGTCGGTTCCCGTCGAGACCGGTGCATCGAAGCCGCAGACGAGCAGTCCGTCCAGCTGCTCCGGTGGATGGGTGGCGGGCAATCCGAGCACCAGCACGCGTTCGCCCGCCTCGCAGACCCGGGCGAAGATCGAAGGCGCCTCGCGATCGGTCGAGTTGACGAAGCGCAGGCGATAGCTTCCCGGCTGCTTCTGTGTGAAGTCGAAGATGCCGTGGTCGGCGGGTGCCAGGCCCGTCATGAACGAGGACCAGGCGGGAAAGGTGACGGGGGGGATCGTGCTGGGCAGCCGCTGCGCCCGACCTTCTTTCATCCAACGCCCGAGATTCGGAAGCTCGCCCGCGGCCGCCATCGGCTCGATCACATCGAAGCTCGCGCCGTCCAGGGCGATCACGAGAACGGGCCGCAACGCGTCTGCTGATCTCATGCCGCCCGACCTCACCGAGCCAGGGAGTGTCGCTCTAGCCGTCCATGCTGCGCAAGATCGCGTCGGTCAGTTCTGCGGTCGTCGCCTTGCCGCCCAGATCTCCGGTGTGGTTGGCGGGATCGAGGAGCGCCGCATCGACCGCCGCCTCGATTCGCCGCCCGGCGTCCGGTTCGCCGAGGTGTGCGACCAGCAGCGCGGCCGAGCGGATCACCGCGGTCGGGTTGGCCTTGCCGCGTCCCGCGAGATCGGGCGCGCTGCCGTGGACGGCCTCGAAGACCGCACAATGGGTTCCCATGTTGCTGCCTGGGGCGACGCCCAGTCCGCCCACCAGGCCCGCGCACAGATCCGACAAGATGTCGCCGTAGAGGTTGACCATGACCAGCACGTCGAATTGCTCGGGACGGGTCACCAGCTGCATGGCGCAGTTGTCGATGATCAGCTCGCGCAGCTCGATCTCCGGGTAGTCGCGCGCAACTCGTCGGGTGCATTCGAGAAACAGCCCATCGCTGAGCTTCAAGATGTTGGCCTTGTGAATCGCCGCAACCGAACCACGCCCCTGGACGCGTGCCAGCTCGAAGGCGTAGCGCGCGATGCGCAGACTGGCCTTTTCCGTCACGATCTTGAGGCTCTCTACGACGCCCTCGGTGACGCGATGCTCGAGACCGGTATACAGCCCCTCGGTATTCTCGCGGACGATCACGAGGTCGACGCCCTCGAATCGCGAGCCGAGGCCGGGTGTGGTCCGGATCGGTCGTACGCAGGCGTAGAGGTCGAGGGCCTGACGCAGCGTCACATTGGCGCTCTTGAATCCGCCGCCGATGGGAGTGCCGATCGGACCCTTGAGCGCGACGCGAGTCGCTCGGATCGAGTTCAGCGCCTCGTCCGGCATCGGCGTCCCGTGTTTGGTGACCACGTCGGCCCCGGCTTCGACCCGATCCCACTTCACAGTAACACCCGCGGCCTGGACGACCTTCACCGCGGCCTCGGTCACTTCCGGGCCGATGCCGTCCCCAGGGATCAACGTGGCTCGATATTCCATCACGACTCCTTGCACGACTCTTTGCACAACTCTTGCAGCCCGAGCAGGTCGGGCGAATCCCAGGCATGTATCGGCTCACCCCGGGCTCCGATTCAGCCATCGGCCCTGGAAATCCTCGCCAGCACGGGAAATGCGGAAGAAACGCCGAAACGTCGCCGGGTTGCGGGGCCCATGCTAGCCTCCCGCCCTCTCGACGGCCGGGCCCGACCCGCACAGGCCGTCGAGAACCGGAGCCATCCGGGACGGCTGGACGAGCAGACCCATCACGACCAAATAATACGACTAGATAAATACGACTAGATACGACTAGATAAAAGACAAATAGATGCAGCATCCACTCGCGCTGCCGGCTCCAGATCGACCGAGCCGAACTCGAGGTACCCGAGGTACCTGCGCTTCGAGCGAGACGCATCGACCGCGACGAACCCGAGCCGACGGACGGCGCGGGTTCCAATCCGGACGAGGAGACCCCCGTGTCCATAGAATTGCTGTGCAAGAAGCTCGGTATGACCCAGGTCTTTACCGAGTCGGGCGAAGCTGTGCCCGTAACCGTGCTCGAGGCCGGTCCGAATTCGGTCGTCCAGAAGAAGATCCAGGAGACCGACGGCTACGACGCCATCCAGACCGCCTTCGGCGATCGTCGCGAGAGCCTGTTCTCAAAGCCCGAGAGGGCCCATTTCGCGAAGGCCGGGGTTGCGCCCATGCGCTATCTCGCCGAGAGCCGACTCACGGCTGAAGAAGTCGCTGAGTTCGAGGTCGGCGGCCAGATCGAAGTCGACATCTTCGAGGCGGGTCAGCGCGTCGACGCCATCGGGACGAGCAAGGGCC
>PVBE012536855.1_pt1 | contig 17137 bp, 14 predicted proteins | sample 1631181 | NCBI WGS metagenome assembly PVBE01 (sample SAMN08397723, study PRJNA350692) | Marine metagenome, whole genome shotgun sequencing project. | isolation source: water | place: Pacific Ocean | collected 2012-04 | reverse complement strand
GATATTGTCACAACTGCACCATCTCATTACCATCTTGCAAAACTAGCAGCTTCACTAAATATTTCTGCCATTATTCAGAAACCAATGGCTCCCTCATTAAAAGAAGCAACTAAAATTGTTGATCTTGCTGAAACAACAAAAACACCCATGATGGTTCATGAAAATTTCAGGTTTCAACAACCTATAAGAGATCTAAAGAATTTCATTGCAAATGATAACATTGGTAAACATCTTTTTTGTAAGATAAGTTTTCGTACCTCTTTCGATATTTATACAAATCAACCTTATCTTAAGGAAGTAGATCAACTAGTGCTAATGGACTTGGGAGTTCATGTGCTAGATGTGGCACGATTTTTATTTGGAGAAGCTACTTCTATATGTTGCCGAACTCAAAAAACTCGTTCAGATATTGCTGGTGAAGATATGGCTACAATGATGTTAGGATTTTCAGAAGAACGGACTGCAATTGTTGAATGTACTTATGGATCTAAGCAAGTTCCAGATCTTTTCCCTGAAACTCTTGTCTCTGTTGAAGGAACAAATGGTGCAGTAGTGCTAGGGGCAGGTTACCAAATGATAAAAAGATCTGGTGAAAAAGTTGAAACAATAAATGCTGAACCAAGTGTTGATGACTGGTGTGAAAAACCTTGGCATGTAGTTCAAGATAGCGTTACAAATACATGTCGTCATTGGTTAGACACAGTTCCACAAAATCTAAAACCTGAAACCTCAGTTGATGATAATTTAAAAACATTAAAACTAGTAGAAGCAGCCTATCAATCAGCTGCAAAAGGTGGTTCACTTGTAACAATGGGCAATTAGATGCTTAAAGTTACAAAAAAATGAAACTATCTAAAAACGTTCAATATTATGGAAAAGATGAACCGTTACCCGAACAGATAAATCTAAAAGCTGGACCATTAAATTTATTTTATGAAGCAGGAGATCTTCGCTATATTAAATATGGTGATAAGGAAATAATCCGTCGTATCTATGTAGCAGTGCGTGATCGTAATTGGGACACAGTAAAACCCATTTTATCAAATGTGAAGATGGATATAGAAAATGACTCTTTCATCATCACATATAACGTCAATAATATTCAAAGTGACATCGATTTTTACTGGCAGGGAAAGATTATTGGCAAAGCTAATGGCACTATCACCTTTAGTATGGATGGTGAGGCGCGCTCTACGTTTTGGCGAAACCGTATTGGTTTCTGTATTTTACATCCAATGGAATATGCTGGTGCAGAATGTAAAATTGAACATGTGGATAGAACATTTGAACAAACTACTTTTCCAAAATTTATAGCACCACAACTTATCATTAATGGCAAGCCTTCACCAGTTGAACCATTTTCCAACATGCGAGCACTAGCCTATCAAGTATCACCTGATTTGTTGGCAGAAGTTCGTTTTGAAGGTGATAATTTTGAAATGGAGGATCAGCGAAACTGGACAGATGCCTCTTTTAAAACCTACGGCACTCCACTTAGAGAATCTTCTCCAGTAGAAGTTAAAGCTGGTACAAAAATTTTTCAAAACTTTTCTTTGACTTTAGAAAATCAGGATCATCAATTAAAATCTTTTGAAACTAATGATGAGCTTACTTTTTTGATAAAAGAAAAAGTAATACGAAACCTGCCAAAAATTGGATTGGATGAAGCTAGTCATGATTATCCTCTCAATGAAAAAGAGTTGGAGCGACTGAAAGTTTTAAATCTATCTCATCAAAGAGTTAATTTAAATTTATTTGATCCTAATTATGAAGCAAAATTCGACCAATCGTCTAAGGATGCTCATAAATTAGGAGTTAATTTAGAAGTAGCATTGTTTCTTTCAAATGATGCTGAGTCTGAATTGATAGCGTTTCTTGAATTATTAGAAAAGATTAAACCTCCTATTTTAACCTGGCTCATTTTCCATAAAGAAGAAATAACAACCTCTAAAAAATGGATATTGTTAGCTCGAAAATATTTACAAAAATATGATCGTAATATCAAAATAGGCTCTGGAACAAATGTTTTATTTACTGATCTAAATCGCTCTACTCCCTCTTTTGAAGATATGGATATAGTTTGTTATTCTATTAATCCGCAGGTACACGCTTTTGATAATCTTTCACTAATAGAAACGCTTTCTGTTCAACCAGAAACAGTAAAAAGTGCTCGTCGATTCTCAAACAACAAACCGATTGCGGTGACGCCTGTTACATTCCAAATGCGTTTTAACCCCAATGCTACTGTTCCTGATGCAGAGTTGGAATCCGATCAACTTCCTTCTCAAGTAGATGTGAGGCAGATGTCCCTGTTTGGCGCAGGCTGGACGGTGGGTAGCTTGAAGTATCTATGTGAAAGTGAAACCCATAGTCTGACTTATTATGAAACGACTGGGTGGCGTGGTGTAATGGAAACTGAATATGGTTCACCTTTGCCAGAAAAATTCTACTCATTACGAGGAGCCGTTTTTCCTCTCTATCATGTTTTTGCCGATGTAGGAGAATTTGCCGATGGTCAGATTATAGCTACCTCATCAAGCAACCCCTTGAAAATAACTGGATTGGCTGTGCATAAGGAAGGTCGGACAAGGGTTATTTTAGCTAATTTAGGTTCAGAGGTACAACAGTTGACTGTGCAAAATTTAAGTGCCTCAGTTCATATTCGACATCTCAATGAAAGCAATGTTGAGCAAGCAATGCAATCACCGGAAGTCTTTCGTGCTCAAAACTTTAAAAAACAGTTGACCGTTAATGGATCTCTCAAACTGGAATTATTACCCTTTGCCCTTGTTTGTATTGATAGAGCTGGTCAATGATAATCTGTGGTTCCAGTGGAAAGGTAAAATGCCTGTGGTTTTTAATAAAAAAATATTAGTGAGTAAATAAAATGCGTAAATTAAAAGTTGGATTTGTTGGCGTTGGGTTAATGGGTCTGCCCATGGTAAAAAATATAGCAAAACATAATTATCCTTTAGTAGTATGGAATAGATCAACAAAAAATTTGAAAAAAATTACAAACCAAAAAACAAAAGTATGTCAAAATCTAATTGATTTACCTAATCAATGTCAAATAATTATAATGATGTTATCTAATGATAAAGTTTGTTTAGAAATTTCTAAAGAATTAAGCAAAAAAATAAAAAAAAATCAAATATTAATTGATATGAGTTCCACCAAACAAAAAACAGCAATTAAAATTGAAAAAAAAATTAATAGTAAGGGCGGGTATTTTTTGGATGCTCCCGTTTCTGGCGGAACATTAGCTGCGGAAAATGGAAAATTAGCAATTATGGTAGGTGGTGAAAAAACAATTTTTGAAAAAACTAAAAATTTATTAAAAAGTATGGGAACAGTAACTTACGTAGGAAAAACTGGTTCAGGGCAAGTTGCCAAACTTGCCAATCAAGCAATTGTAGGAATTACAATCGGTGCAGTTTCGGAAGCACTAATTCTTGCTGAAGCTGCCGGAGTAGATCCTAAAGCTGTAAGAAAAGCGATAAAGAATGGATTTGCCGGAAGCCCAATTTTGGAAATTCACGGTAAAAGAATTTTAGAAAAAAACTTTGAACCAGGAGGCAGGTGCTCTACACAATTAAAGGATATGAATAATATTATTGAAACAGCAAAAAATCACAAAATTCATTTACCTTTGTCTGAAAAAATAAAAAAATTATATGAAAAAATAGTTGAAGAAGGTAAATCTAATTTAGATCATAGTGCGTTATATTTATTATTAAAAAACTTAAGAAACCCCCGCTTAAAATAAACAAGTAAAATTTGATAAATCATGCATGATCGTTCTTTTAATTAAATTTATTTAAGATATAAAATTAATAAATGAAACTGACAAAGGAACATATTAATCGTTTTGATGAAGAGGGATACCTTTTCTTCCCAAACCTCTTTTCACAAAAAGAGATGAAGTATCTTGTGGAAGCCGTTCCAAAACTTTATGAAAAAAGAGAAGAATATAATTTTCGTGAAAAAGATAGTGATGCAGTCCGTACTAATTTTGCTGCTCATTTATACAGCGAGCCTTTTGCAAAACTTGCACGTCATCCGCGTATGATTAAGCCTGTTGAAGAATTACTTGGCGAACAATTGTATATGCATCAATTTAAAATCAATGGCAAAATGGCCTTCGAGGGTGATGTTTGGCAATGGCATCAAGATTATGGAACTTGGATGAACGATGATTTAATGCCCACAGCACGCGCAATGAATGTAGCTATTTTTCTTGATGAAGTTACTGAATTTAACGGACCTTTACTGTTCATTCCTGGTAGTCATAAAAAAGGGGTAATCAAGGCATCGCATGACCTCACCACAACCAGTTACCCACTGTGGACGCTTGATAATAATCTTATTGCCCGGTGCTCGTAATTTTACGCGCGGGAACAAATATTTAAAACTTTTTATAAAGATTCAACATTTAGTGCAAATTAATTATTAAATAAGATTTAATGGTATTCATTTTTTTTATTCAAAATATCCTCTAATTTTTTTAAAGAAAATTTTTGACCTTTACATAGATCTAAGATTGGTTTTTCATTTTTAATAACTTGTTTAATTGCCTCTGGTAATTTTTCTAGATATTTTAATGGAATCTTTACAGTTCCATGTTGATCGGCATGCACTATGTCATTATGTTTAAATTGTCCCCCACAAATTTTTACAGTCTTTCCTACACTTTTTAGGTCTATATATGAGTGACTAGGTAGTACAGATCTAGCTAACATCTGAAAATTACTTGCAACATCATCAAGATCTCTAATTGAACCATTTGTAATAACACCTTTAAAGCCTAAATTTTGATGAATATTAGTCTGAACTTCTCCCCAAAAACAACCTACGGGATTGATATTAGAATCTTCAACTATGCATATTTTGGGCACTTTTTCATTTCCCATATATTGATAATATCCTTTCTTTTGTTTTAGAGTCATCTGCTTGTTTTTATCATTAGAAAATATTTTAGCAGTTCTAACAAAGCCAATTATGGGTGGAAGATTTTTATTCAAGCAAAAAAATTCTTTTTTTGTGTATCCTTGATTTCGGCATTTGGGATCTAAAAGTTCTAATGCATTACATATCGTAGGGGTATCATATTTAATTAGTTGTTTAAATATTTCTAAAATTTTTTTATTTTTTTGCATAATTTACTTTGTATTTATTGTTAATACAATAATATATTCATTAAAAAAATGTCAAGAATTTAAATATGAATTATTTAGATAAAAGAAAACTAGAGAAGTCAAATTTTGAATTACCTATTCTTGGTTTTGGAGCATCTCCGATTAAAGTTTCAAATGAAAGTATTACAAATACCTCGGCTGAAAATTTAATAAATTATTCTCTGAATTTAGGTATTAATTATTTTGATACAGCTCCATGGTACGGTTTGGGTAGAAGTGAACACCGAATAGGAAATGCATTAAGAGAAATTGATAGAAATAAATTTATCTTATCTACAAAGGTTGGAAGAATTTTAGAAAAAAATAAACCAGCTACTAAACCACTTGCAGAATACGCTTTTTGGGATGATGAAAATAAGCCTTTTGAGGGAAGTTTAAAATTTTATGTAAAATTTGATTATTCTTATGATGGAATCTTACGTTCTTATGAAGATAGTATGCAGCGAATTGGTTTTAGTAAAATAGATATGTTGGTTATCCATGATCTTGATTTTTTTTATCATGGAGAAGAAAATTTTAATTTTTATCTTGATCAGTTAGATAAACAAAACGGATGGAAGGCGCTAGAAGAACTTAGAAGTTCTGGAGAAATATCAGCTATAGGAGTTGGAATAAATGGAGATGGATTAATCCCATACTTTATACCAAAGTTTGATGTTGATTATTTTTTAGTTGCCATGAGATATACTTTGCTTAAGCAAAAAATTCTTTCTGAAGAACTTCCTTTGTGTGAAAAACATAAAGCAGGGGTAATTATTGGTTCCCCATATCAATCCGGTATTTTAGCTGCAGGATTATCAGGCGTATCTCCAACATATAATTACAGAAAACCTAGCAAGGAAATAATAAATAAAATTAAAATAATTGAAAAAATTTGTAAAGATTTTGAGGTAAATATTGGTGCTGTAGCCTTGCAATTTCCCCTTCTTCATCCTTCTGTCGTATCAGTTATACCGGGAATGATAAAAGAAACTCAGGTTAAAGCTAACATTGAAAATTTAGCTAAACCAATACCTAAAGAATTATGGACAGAACTCAAGAAGCAATCAATTATAGAAGAAGAATCTCCAATAGATGTATTCTAATGTTTTATATTATTTATTTTAAAAGTATTATAGTTTTTAATAAATGAAAATAATTGACGCACATCATCACACATGGGATCTCTCTGTGTTCCCCTATTCTTGGATGAACAATCCTCATCCTACAGGTGATATCTCACATTTAAAAAATAATTATTTAATTGATGACTTGTTAGAAGATGCAAAAAATCTTGAATTGATAAAATCAGTTCATATTCAGTGTCAAGGAGGCATTAATAGTCCTGTGGAAGAAACTGAATGGCTCCAATCTTTATCAGATAAACAAGGCTTCCCTCATGCCTTAGTTGTATATTCTGATTTTTTGAGAGAAGGCATTGAGAAAGAAATTGAAGAGCATTGTCAATTTAAGAACACTAGAGGAATGAGATATTTACTTAATTATATTAATAATGATCCAATTAATTGTTTTGCCCCAAAAGAAGCTCTTCTTGATACTACATTTAAAAAAAATTATTCATTGTTAGAAAAATATAATTTATCATTTGATATGCATCTTTGGTGGACCCAGTATAGTTATGCTTTTGATTTAATTAAATCTCATCCAAATATTTTAAATATTATCAATCATGCAGGCACTCCTAGAAAACGAGATGAAGAATACTTATCTAATTGGAGAAATGGCCTCAAAACTTTAGCTCAAGCACCCAATACAGTTATAAAAATATCTGGCTTAGGTATGTTTGACCAACAATGGACAACCGATAGCATAAAACCATTGGTTTTAGACTGTATTGAAATTTTTGGAATAAATAGGTGTTTTTTTTCAACAAACTTTCCTGTTGATAAAAAATATAGTTCTTATGAAAAAGTATGGAATTCCTATTTTGATATTACTAAAGATTTCTCTATAGATGAGAAGGAAAAGTTATTTTTCAAAAATGCAGAAAAATATTATCGTATTTAATTAATCCTTCATTTTATTTTTATAAATAAAAAATATCATACTTTTTTTTAAGTTAAGATTTGTAACTTAAGTGTATAAGTTCATATTATGATATTTTAATATCTATTTAATAAGCAAAGAACTTTCGATTTAATACAAATTTTCTTTATTGATATGGCTTTCTACCCATTGGTGTTTCTGAAATATAGGTAGCTCCTCCATCTGAAGGTGTTGAAATTCCCTTATCGCCATGATTTACTGCCAAGATTGTAGCATCAGATTCTGCTTTTTCTTTAGCTAAGATAGCCTTCTTTCCTCCAAGCGGGGATGCTCGCAATGGTTCAATTAACGAAGGAGGAGTAGCCTTAATAAAATTGTTAATGGCATCAATTAGTTGATCTGCTCCTCCATCTTGAAGAAAATGACCAACTCCTTTAATTGTTACATGTTTAACACCAGGATGTTTTGTTCCAGGACAATGCTTAAGCCAGATGGTGTCACCTCCTGCCATAACTGTATCTTCATCACTAAATGCAAGTAGCACTGGTTTAGAAAATTTTTGAAATATTGCCCACGCAGCTGCATTATTTTCTGCTTCTTTAATTGCAGGACGTTTCGTTGGATCAGAGAATGGAGTAGGAACAAGTTCTGGAAACATTCTTGCCCCAGCTTTAAAGGAATCATCTGGATAAGGTGCGTTATATGCATCCATTTCATCACTATTCATTTTTGGGTTACTAGGCCCTATTGCTTTTTGAGCCATGATTTGACCTGGCCAACGACTTCCTCTCTCCTCAATCCATTGATCATCCTTGAGGCCAGTTCGAAAAGCAAATGTTTTCCAACTATAAAAACCTTGTGAAACTTTAAAAAAATTATCATCACAGGTTGGTAGCATAGTGTTGGCAACAACAATTCGACGAAAGACACCTGGATACGCTGCTACTACTCTTAATCCTATTAATCCTCCCCAGTCCTGTAATACTATTGTTACATCTTTTATTTTTAAGAAGTTAATAAGCAAATCAATGTTCCAACCTACGTGACGCTCATATGTATAGTCTTCCTCTTTTGCTGGCTTGTCACTTCGACCACAACCTACTTGATCAAATAATATTACTCTATAACCAGCATTTATTAGTGGGGGTATCATTCTTCGATAAAGGTATGACCACGCTGACATACCATGAGGCAGAACTAATGTTTCTTTTGCTTCTTTATTACCAAGATCGTAATAAGCAATACGAACTTCTAAGTCATATAACTTGCTAGTAAAGTAATGAGGTTCATAATTCCACAAAGGTAAATTTTTAAAGTGTTTATCAGGTGTTCTCAATACTTTATTACCATGAATCATTTTTTTATTTTTTATAGCAAAATCTTATTTTATTTTAAAGCTAATTTTCTCTTTTATTTATCTCATAAAAAATTAGTATTTTCTTTGTGCAAACTTCATGCATAATTTTTTAAAATTTTTATAAATTAAATTCAATCAAACTAATATTCATTTATTAATTCAGTAACTGCCTTTAAAGCAAAAGCTATAACAGGGGCGTTTGTATTTCCAGCTACAAGATTAGGAAAAGATGACGCATCAAATATTCTTAAACCCTTAACCCCCTTAACTCTTAACTTAGTATCGCAAACAGCATAAATATCTTCTTCAGTCCCCATCTTACAAGTACCAACAGGATGCCAATTAGTTTTGATAGATTTTTTACAATGATTTAAAATATCTTCATCCGTTTTAATAGACTTACCTGGAAAAATTTCATCAATTATAATTTCATTTATAGGTTTACTATTTAATATTTCTCGTGAATATTTAAAAGCAGATATTTGTAATCTTCTATCATCCCCATGGCTTAAATAATTTGGATTTAATAAAGGTATATCATTAGGATCTGAGGATTTTAGTTTAATTTCTCCTCTTGATTTAGGCCTCAATAAAATAGCATTCAATGTTACTCCATCAAACTGACCTATATCTTTTACATCTTTATCTAGTTGAACATTTGGTACACAATATAACTTTATCGAAGGTTCTTCACTATAATCATTTATAGATTTATCTGGATTCAAAAAAGTACAACCATCACAACCTATAGTAGTTGCAGGACCATCTTTGAATAATAAATATTGCAAAACATTTTTAAGCATTTTAAAACCTTTATCTTGTCCAAAATACCCATAACCTGGTTTTGTTTTAGCGATAACAGAAACTTCATGATGATCTTGTAAATTCTTACCAACACCTTTGGAGATAAAAATCTTATCAATAGAGTGTTTGATCAACTCTTCTTCATCGCCAATTCCTGATAACATTAATAATTTAGGAGAATTAAAAGATCCTGCTGATAAAATTATTTCATTATTAGAATAAACAGTATTTTTAATATTATTTTTATAGAATTCTACTCCTATTGCTTTATCATTTTTAAAAATTATTTTTGTAGCTTTCGATTTGGTTGAAATCGTTAAAAATTTTTTAAATTTATTTTTAGATAAAAAAGCTTTAGTTACATTGCATCTAACCCCATGATCAATAGTAAATTGCATATATCCAACCCCTCTTTGATTACCTGAATTAAAATCAGTATTAAATGAATGTCCCATTCCTTTCATAGTCTTTACATATATTTTTGTAAGATCACATGTATGACCAGAATCGGAGACCTTAAGATTCCCTCCCGTTCCATGGTTTTCATTATAAAAACGATTATTATCTTCAACTAATTTAAAATAAGGAAGCATTGACTGATATGACCAATTTTTTTCTTTGGTTGATTTGCTCCATTCATCATAATCACTTGGTCTACCTCTCATGTAAACCATACCATTTATAGAGCTGCCACCGCCAAGAATGCTGGCTTGGGTAATATAGTGACTTCTTCCATTTAATTGTTTTTGCGGAATTGTTTTATAATGTTTTACAAATTTTTCCTTTTTTAAAAAACTTACAACACCTGCAGGTATTTTTATTAAAGGATGCCAATCTGGCGGCCCTTCTTCTATAATTAAAACTGTAGCATTTAATTTAGAAATTATTTCAGAAGCAGCAACAATTCCAGAACTTCCGCCGCCTATAATTATAAAATCAAACTTTTTGTCCATAAAAAATTAAATAATCATAATAATGTTCATAGTTTATTTTATTATCTGGTAATACCTCGTTTAAGAATAAATTATTTACTTAAAAACTTTTTTTATAGATTCTAGGTAAGAGAATTTATTTACAGTATCAGGTTCCAAATACGTTCCTTCAGACCATTCATTCCAGGCGTTAATATTTAATATAGATAAATTACTTTCTTCTAAGAATTTTTTTGCTTCTTCTAGAGCAATTTGGAAATTTTCAGGAGTATTGTTTACATATACTGAAGTAAATGGGTAACCAATATCGTCAAAAACATCTGATTGAATTGTTCTTGCACTTGCATCCCAGCCCATAGTTACATTTGGGTAATATGGTACTGAATATGTTTTAGAAGCTTCATACCAATAATCTTTCATTCCTTTTAACATATCCATATAATCTACTGTTGGAAAGGTTGGCATCTCAACATGATGAACCCAAACGTAAGATGTAACACTATCATAATTTAAATATTTAATAATATCATTTGGTTCTTTAAAATTTTCAGAAATATCTAACCAATTACCAACTAAATTTGCCAGAGAAGAGGATCCGGGTAAAATAGGGATACCCCAAACTACTGCATTTAAATGTAAATTAGGAAAACCAGCTTTAATTGTTTTTTTTCTAAAAAGTTCTAAACATTTAACCGCATTTTTTAACCCTCCCAGACCTGAAATCATTTTATTACTTTCATAAATTGAAAAATATGGAGCGCCATCGATTTTCCAATAATCTGGATCAGTAAAATATTTTTCAATAATATAATCTGTCATTTGTTCAAAAGCTTTTACTGATATCTCTCCATGGTATAAATTTGTAGGATTCTTGACTGAAGATCTTGTAGTTGGATGAATATCTTTCCAAGTATGGTTTCCCCAATGAAGAGCAAATTTTACTTTGGATTTATTTTTCGATTTAAGATAACCTTGTTCTAGGCATTTTTCTAAAAACAAACCATCCTCATACCAATACCAATCCCATAAAAAACAATTAATTCCGTGATCTGATGCGGCATCTATTTTTTTCTCAAAAACTATTGGATCAGATTCATCTTCATATCCCCACAAAGGAATTTTTGGTTGGAGATGACCTTCAAATCTTGGTTCAGCTCTTTTAACCAAATCCCATTCGTTCCAACCTTTACCATGAATTGGCACATTCCTTTTATCTTGGTGAAAGTTTGGAAAATAATATGCACATACATCAAAATTTTTCATTGTTTTATCGATCCTGATGTTATCCCATCTTCAATATATTTTTGCAATAACAAATAAAGAATTATTACAGGTAAACTTATTAAAACTAAGCAAGCAAAAAAAGGACCATAATCTGGTATATTACCCGAACCCATTGTGCTCCTAATAAAATAATTTGGTAAATGAGTAACTGGTAATAATTCCTTATCTCTTACAAAAGCTAAGGCAGTGAAATAATCATTCCAGGTCATTAAAAATGTCCAAATAATAACAACAACAGATATTGAAACTGATAAAGGTAAAACAATTTTTCTTAAAATCAGAAAAGAGCTTGCCCCATCAATCTTAGCAGCATCAAATAACTCATTAGGAATATTATCTAGATAGTTTTTAAAAATCAATACTGCAAAAGGGATAACGCCTGCAGTGATAGGAAGTATCATGGCCAAATAACTTTTAAATAAATTTAAATCAAGAAATAATAAAAATATTGGAACAACTAATGCTACATTAGGAACCATTAAACCAATCAATATAAGATTAAAAAGACTATTCTTAGCAATAGGATTTAATTTTGATAAAGAGTAAGCCGTTAAAATTGATAATACATAAACTATTAAAACAGTAAAAAAAGAAACAATTATACTATTAAAGAAAAACTGCCATACGTATTCAAGTTTAATTACTTTAATATAATTTTCGAAACCTCTTCCTTGAAGAGAAACTTTAATCATAACAATTAAAGGCAAAGAAAAAATTATTGCCAAAACAGTTAAAATAAATTGTGAGATAAAGGTTGTTTTTCTATCTTTGCTTATCAGCATTTTATCCTCTCCTATTGTATACTTTTACTTGAAGTACAGTTATTACAAGAGCAATTAAGACTATCATTAGTGCCATGGTTGAAGCATAACTTGCTTTAAATTCTAATATCCCTTTTTGAAAAATATAAGTAGATAAAAACTCTGTCGATCTTGCAGGACCACCTCTTGTAGTTAAATAAATAATATCAAATGTTTTAAGTGTACCAATTACACCTAATATCAGAAGTGCAATGTGTGTAGGCTTAAGAAGAGGAATAACTATATTTCTGACAATATTGAAAATGTTTGCTCCATCTATTCTTGCGCTTTCATATAATTCTTCATTTATTTGTGTCATACCAGCATGATACAAAAGAAAGCTAAAGCCAGTCCATTGCCAAATGTTTGCAATCATTAAACAATAGAGTGCTGTATCTGGATCTCCTAACCAAGGATGCTGTAAAAAATTTAATTTAATTGAATCTAAAAAATAATTTAATTCCCCAAAATTGTTATCATAAATTTTATTAAACACATAAGCTACTACTGCTACAGAAATGATATTTGGTAAAAAAAAGATTAATTTATAAAATATTTTAAATTTAGCTTGAGATCTTAAAGGTATTGCCATTGTTAAGCCTAAAAACATTTGGCTCAATATAGTTATAATCCCCCATAAAATTTGATTACCTAGTGACTTCATTGCAATAGGATCAGTAAAAAAATTTTTATAATTGTCTAATCCTATAAAACTTTTATTTTGACTAATACCATTCCATTCAAGAAAGCTTATTCCAAAAATGTAACCTATTGGATAAAAGAAAAAAACAGTAATAAAAATAAATGACGGTAAAATATAAAAAATATCCTTGATATTAGATTTATTCAGATTCATATTTTTAGAAAAAAGTAAGCGGTAATTAAATTACCGCTTACTTTATAAATTTACAAAATTATCTTTTTACTGATTGTGAAGCTTTCTCTACCATTTCCATTGCTTCCATTGCTGTCATGCTTCCAACAGCAACATTTTGCATTGCATCACCTAGAGCTGTTTTGATTTCAGCATATATGAACTCTCTTTTACCATATGCATTTGCAATCATACCTAACTCATAGTTCAATGCTTCCTTAGCAAAATCACTTGTTGCATCACTCATATCAAATGGTACACCATTCATAGAAGGAACCCATAAATCCTTAGCATAAGTAGGTTGTAAATCTTCAATAATTACTTTTAGAGCTTTCCATGCCTCTTCTTTATTATTAGAACTTGCACTCATACCAATACTAACATCTGGACTAGCAAACAATCTTCCATGTTTGCCGTCACCATTCATGTCAGGAAGACCAGTAATTCCATATTTGAAATCTTCACTAAAACCATAACTATCTTTTGATCCATTCAGGCCTTCATTAGTAAAGGTAGAAAAATTATTCCAAGTTCCCATAGTCATCATTGCCGCTTTACCGCTAGTAAATGCTTGATGAGTATCTGGGTATTGAGAATTGCCTAACGCACCTTCTTGCATAATACCATTTGAAAACATTTCTCCCCATAAACTCATAGCCTTAACTAAGCTATCATGAGTCCATGATGCATTACCTGCTTCTGCTTCATAAATGATTCCAGGATTTAATTCATTAGCAATACCAATGAACATATCGTAATTAATCCATGAATCTTTTGCACCGTGCATAAATCCAATTATTCCATTATCTTTTAGAGTATTTGAAACACTAATCCATTCATCCCAATTAGTTGGAGCAGATAGATTAAATTTATCAAGAATTGTTTGATTATACCATAGCGCACCAGCTGCAGACATTACTTGAGGTAAGGCAACAAGTTTTCCATCAACTGTAGTTTGGTCAATACCAACTGTTAAAAATTTATCTTTCCAATTTGATCCCCATTCTTTTTCGCAATAAGGTGTTAAATCTTCAAGAAACTCAGCATATGTACTAATCATTGAGCCAACCTGAAATGCCATAAGATCATCTGAGGTTCCAGAAATCATGTTTAATTGTAAAGCTTGTAAGTAATCAGGATAAGGATAAGCACTTACATTTAAATCTACTCCAGAAGCAGCATTATAATCTACACGTGCTCCACCTGGATTTCCTTCTCCATCTATATCAAGCATCATACAATTCCAACATGAGTATGTAACTTCTGCTTTGCTTACATTTGAAATTGCCATAATACTGAACGAAATTAATAAAATTTTTAAAAAATATCCCATATCAACCTCCTTATTAATAGCGGGTTATATTAAAAATATTTAATCACAGAACAATAATAAAAACAATTTAAAATAATTATTATAATATTCATATTTTATGTATTTTACTGAGGAATTTAGGAAAAAAATAAATCTCACTATAAAATCTTATATATTTATTAATTGAAAAAAGTTTAAAATTCTTTTAATTATTTAAATTATGAAGGAAAAATTACAATACAATTATGATCGAAATATAATTCCTAATCAAATGAATCCAATTTTATCCAAAGAAGAAAAAGAAGAAGTAAATTTTTTTCTTAAATGGGGATATTTAGTAATTGATAATGCTCTTAATGATGATCAGATTAAATCATTAAGAGAAGCTTTTAACTATACTTTTGAAAATTTAACTAAATTAGATCATATTGAAATTGGATTATTTGAGTATGATGAACGCTTCCTTTTTTTGTTGGATAACAATCCTATTATACAAAAAGTTAAAGCTATTTTAGGAAATTGTATTCAACTTCATAGTGCGACAGCTAGGCTAACAAAACCTGGGGCGCCTGATCAAGACTGGCATCGAGATGGTCCATGGCCAGTTGATCCTGAAGGCACTCCATTTGGAAGCAAGCCAGGACAAATAAATTGTGGTTATTATCTTGATCAACTAACCTATGATAATGGGCCTATTGGAATTATACCGGGTAGCCAAAATGCATTATTTAAATCGCCAAAAGGGCATCAAGATTTTCCTGATCAAAAATTAATTTTAGCAAAACCTGGACAAGCTGTGATATTTAATGGTTGGATTTACCATAGAGGTGTAGCAAACAAATCAAATGAAGATAGAAGAGTTTGCCTTATATGCTATCAAAATGCATGGATGAAACCAAGAGAAACATTTGACGGACCAAGAATGTCTAAATTACGTGAAACTGGTTCAGACGAACAAAAAATATTACTTGGAATTGTAGATAAATGGTAATTGTCTTAAATTAATTAGAATTATTTAATCTCAACTAATGTATCTTTACTTTTAATCTTCATATAGACAATTAAAACTATATAATTTTAAATAAAAATTAAATAACTAAAAGAACAACCACATAATCACAACGATCACGCCAACTAAATAATGATAAAAAACTTTTAAAAATAAAAAAGGAAAGTGATAGGCCTTACCACTTTCCCGAGTTCCCTATAAAGATATTAAAAGAAATACCAAATGATTATGTAAATTAATCCAACCCACCAAATAATATTGCCAAGTAGCCAACAGATCATGAGACCTCCTTATTTATTTTCTTAACGAGGTCAGTAGGTTGAATTCTTGTATACCGCTTAAGTTCCGACCAAGTCTTATGACCACTTACTACTGACACCTCTGCAATAGACCAACCGTCTAAGAATAGATTTGTAATTGCACACGCTCTTAGATCGTGAAATCTAAAGTTCTTAACATCTGCTCTCTTACAAGCTTGTTCAAAATAGTGTCTGAATTTATCTCTATGTATTTTAAATAACTTATCCTTAAATCGATATTTATTTGCTATTTCTAAAGCACGATTAGTTAATGGCACAATTCGGTCTTCCCCATTCTTTGTATCTCTTAATTTTGCCAATCGGTTTGTAAAGTCCACATCAATAGTTTTTAGTTTAGTTATCTCTCCAAATCGCATCGCTGTAATATAAGCGAATTCAGTCATATCGGATAAGAAACTTAAATTGCTTTTGCTGCACGCCTCAAGTAAGTTTTGATATTCATCTATTGTAAGAATTCTATCAATCTTATCATTCACTTTTTCCTTCTTTACAAGAGATGCAGGGTTTAAATGGGGTAAAGTAATGTCCCATTCTAACTTTGCTGTTTCCCAAACAGTATAAACATAATGAACATATTTATTTATTGTTGAAGCTGCTCTTGGGTAATACTTTCCGTCATTAATTTTTATTTCATTCTTGAAATCAAGTACGTCTTTTGTCCTTAAATCTAGTAATCTTTTCTTTGCGATCTTATGTCTTAACATTAAATTAAGCTTAAAAGTTTCACATTCGCCACTTTTCTTCTTAGGTGTGATCTGATCCCGGTACCTTTTCAGTAAATCGCCTAGAGTTAATCTAGCTGTCTCTCTAAAATCTACATAGGTTTGTTTGTCGAGTTGATATTCAACTTCTTTAATCCACCTAGTTGCATTAGTTCTCTTTAGAAAAGTCTTACCGATTGACTTAGAATTCTTTTGTCTGACTTCGGCATAATAAACATTTCCTCTTTTACTTTTTCTCTTTCTAATAGTTCCCATTTCTTTCTCCTTTACGTCAAGTTTTGACGCTGTTGCTACGTCATAGCTACGTCATTTTGTTTGTAAGAAAGAAAAAATGAAGGCCTGCGACGAATCACAGACCTTCAACTGAAGCGTTCTGTTACTCGACCCTAGTTAAATATACGAGAGAAACCAACACTTTTCCAGAAACTTCGTGCCAAACTTCGTGCTCTGTTTTCGACTTTTTGATGATTTTTGAAAAGATGACTTCGTGCTATGTTATAAATTTATTTATGAACACAACAATTATTAGAAGCATAAAACTT
>PVBE011639674.1_pt1 | contig 17137 bp, 16 predicted proteins | sample 1631181 | NCBI WGS metagenome assembly PVBE01 (sample SAMN08397723, study PRJNA350692) | Marine metagenome, whole genome shotgun sequencing project. | isolation source: water | place: Pacific Ocean | collected 2012-04 | reverse complement strand
TTTTGCCCCATGAGAGAGCCCTTCTAGCTTTTCTCGCAAATCTTCTTGAAGTATTGAACCAATTTCTTCATGTTTATCTATTTTTATTTCAACGGGTTGCTGCTCAGCAGTTTTTGCAGGTGGTTCAATACCCAGCTGTTCCAGAGTCGGGACGCTTACATTTTCAGTATCAGGTGCATGCTCTGTTGGCGTTTCAGAGGCTTCTTTAATTTCTGCCTCAAAATTGCTATCAACTGTTTCTCGTGGGTTTTCTCCAGTATTTTTATTTGACATATGTAGCATATCTATATATTTAACCAAAAAACCGGCCGTCTGTAAACCAGAAAGCCGGTTTTTACTTTAATTATTAGAGTACTTCTATGTCGGTTTGTTCGTCTGCAACTATCGGGTCACCTTCTTCGTAGTTGAATACTTCTGAATCTGGGATAACCACTATTTCGTCCCAAGCTAAATCAAGGCCATTGAAATCATCTTCAGATTCAATATGACGCCTTTTTCTCTTGTCTATGATATAGACTTTTTTGTCACTGAATTTGATTAGAGAACCGTCTGGATAATTAACAGGCGCACCCCATGGAATGCTTGTGAACTCCTCGTCAGTTACCTCTACTACTTCATCAAATGATCTCCCTGTTCTTTTAAAGATGTTGAAGTGGGTGAATACTCTTCTTTTATTTCCATCAACCAACCAAACAGCGCTTGAATTAGGTTGTTTTACAAGTGTGCCGTTTGGATGTTTATCTGTTTCGTTTAGGTCTTCACCATCTGGAATTTCATCTGAATTTTTTTGAGATAATTTTTTTATTCGAGCTTTATTTGCTTTAAATTTGCGGAGTGCTGCTGAGTTTGCGATTTTTCGTTTGAATCCATCTGATACTACGTACATATTTCCATTCGGATCTTCCACTATTTCACCGTCATCTGCACTAGTTTCGAAGTCTACGTCATCTTTATCTACAACTTCGTCTTTGTTGTTATTTCTTTTTCGAATGAGCTGTTTTATCGTTTCTTTTGCTGTACCGATTACTAATACATACGTACCATCTTTATTTGTGGGAATTTCTACACGGATAGTTTTTTCTTTATGAAGCTCTTCTAGGGTTACAGTTTTTTCAAATTGTACATCTTCAGAATTGAATACAACAGTAAAGCTTGTTCCAAGGGGAGCGTCGTTGTTTGCCTTAAGTCTTACAAGTACACCGTCTCTTCCGCCTCGGATAAATGATTGCCATGAGAATCCGTTTTTAGCACGGCGCCTGAGTTTGTCACCTTGTAACTTTTCGAATCTAAGTGTACGTACAGGTGCAATTGCTCCACCTTCACTCATTTTCATGTATCCTTTGAAGTCAACTTTTGGCGCTGCTATAAGATTTGTTTGACAGGGAACAACGTCTGTACACGGTGTATTTTCAATAGGGTCTTTTTTGCCCCACCAAACAGTAGCAAAGTGACCTCTTCTTTTTTCTGGAATTACTTGTACGACAAGTACTTGTCCGTCATCTGAAATAGTTAATATTTCAGGACCATTCAATTGATACCATTCTTTCGCGGTTTTGGTAATTGAACCTTGCGTGGTGTTTACAGAAATTGAAGCACTACTTTTTGCGCTAACTGCTGCTTTTACACCATCCCAATGGGTTGTAATAATACTTGACCAACTTACAGGGTTATCTTTTGTGAGTATAATGTCATTTTGCTCCCATTTTTCTGTTTGTAATAAATGAATGCGTGAATCTGAAGTTGGTGAACCTAAAATTGATCCCTCATAGTTTTTTACAGAATTGTCATCTGAATTTCTTCCTCTAACATATCCCCAACGTGCTCTTATAACCATTCTTAGGGTTGCGTTGTTGTCTACTACGACAAGATCATTAGTCAGTTCATCATTTGTAAGTTCAGTGCCTGTAAGATCGCTTTCTAGAGCAAATACAGGAGTGAATGAAGTAAATGAGAATGCTAGTGTAATAGCTAAAATACCTAATTTTTTTAACATAGTTATTTTTTTATATGATTAATAATTTTATTATATCTTATTTACCGTTTTTTGTTAACGTGGTTTTCAATTAGAAGTTTGTCAGCTTAACCACATAATTAATTATGTAGCTATTTATTTTTTAGATATAGTGATTTGTGGAAATGGTATTTCAATATGTGCTTTATCTAATGCCTTTTTAATGCGTAAATTTAATTCTCGCATTGCATCCCATTGTTTTCCTGGTTTTATCTCGCCTAATATTTTTATAACCACTGCAGAGTCTGCTAATTCATCTAAGCCAATTACTTCTGGAACTTTTATTATGCTATCTTTCCATTTTTCGTCTTCAGCAAATTCTTTTCCAACTTCATTTAATATTTCAAATGCTTTATCGATATCTGCTTCGTATGCGATACCTATATTAAGGTGAATTCGTGACCAAAATTTTGTTTTGTTTAATGTTTTTGTAATTTCGCCATTTGGAATGTGATGTTCTGCTCCATCTAAGTCTCTTAATATTGTCCTTCTTAGATTTACGTCTTGCACAAGCCCTGATGAACCTGCGATTTCAACAACATCTCCTTTTCTGAATTGGTCTTCTATTATAATAAAGAGTCCTGCAATAATATCTCTAACTAGATATTGTCCACCAAATCCGAGTGCAATACCTACTATCCCTGCTCCTGCAATGAGAGGCGCTATGTCTACCCCGAGCTCTGAGAGAATCATTAGGCCGGAAATTACCCAGATAACAATTTTTAATGTTGCATTTGCAACGCTTTCTAATGTTTTTTGTCTTTTTGCAAGTGCTGCTTCTGATTGACGATTATATGTTTTTTTAAGCACCTGATCCATTATATGATGTACTACTGTTTTTAAAATGCGTAGAAAAATAAATGTTCCTATTACAATTAGAAAAATGCGTATACCACCGCTGAAAAACCAATCTATGATGTTTTCTTTAAAATCCATTTATTTTTTCTCCTTATTAAATCCCAGAGCTAGTGAATTAATACAGTATCGTTTTCCTGTTGTTTTTGGCCCATCATTGAAAATGTGTCCTAAATGCCCACCACATTTTTTACATATTACCTCTAATCTATTTAAACCAGCACCATTATCTTTTTCATAGTTTACCTTGTCAACTTCTGCTCTGTCAAAGCTTGGCCAACCTGAGCCAGAATTATATTTATGTTTTGAAGAAAAGAGTTCCTCGCCGCATGATGCGCAAATATACATACCATTATCATGGTGATCATAGTATTTTCCAGAAAATGCTGGTTCTGTGCCTTTTTCACGCAGAATGTTGTATTGGTCTTGGGTTAAATTTTTATCGTTATCATTCTTTTTCATAATATTTGATATCTTTATATATAGTATTATAGCAATTTCTACAAAGGTGAAACTTTTTAACCTCATTTTTCTCATTCGGCGGGCTTAATAGTATCCCTCCATAGGTATTTAATTCTTTTTTACACTTGTCGCATGAGGGTTTAATAGACATTTTTCGTTAAGTTCCAAATGAATGATATAATGTATAAGTTATACACATACATGATACAGCATTTGGCTAAACTAGTGTTAGTTGGAGGACTAGCCTTACCCATCGGGGGCTGTTCTTTTTTTATACCTGGAAATAGTACTCCACTTGAGTTTGAAGATACAAAGTTTTGCTCTGGGGGGGCTGTTGTAATAAGACAAAGTCCTGATGAGGACTTTCCTCCATGTCCTGATATTGATAATTCAATGTCGTATGTAAGGTTTTTAACTGAAGATGTAGAAAATGTTCACAAATCTTTTACATTTTCTGCTGAACTTCCTTCTGGGTGGGCGGTAGAAGCTATTCCTGAGATAGAGTCTCTTAATATTTTTGATACTTCAAAGGAAGGCGACTCAAATATTGAAAAATCACAGATTTTTGTAAGATATTTTGAAGCAAATGATTTTTTAACACTTGATACAGTAACCATCCATTCAAAGGATGATTCTGAGATACTGACGCGCCCAACTATTATTTATGATATAGAGAAAAAATCTAATGTCCCCACTTTTCCATATCAACCGAGCTGGCGTAATGAGAGGCATTCTGTAGTTGATGTACGTGAGTCTGATGATAATCCATCAATTTTTTATGTTTTTTCTTTGAATCCTAGTATTGATATCGAAGTTTTTGAGCATTTTTTATATAGCCTCATGTTTGAAACCGAGGACATGGTTCATGTTGAATATCCTGTAGAAGGGTTTTTTGAAAGAATTACAAAAAAACCATTTGGAATTTTTGTAGCACCCGAAGACTCACCAGTAGAGGAAGAACGTTTTATTGGTTATCACACTGGTGTTGATGTTGAGTTTGAAGATGTTTTGGAGGATGTTGTGGTGAGCGCTATGGTTGATGGAGAAGTTGTTTTTTCAAAATTTGTCGATGGGTATGGCGGTTTAGTAGTTCTTGAACATATTTTTCGCGATGATAAGTATTTTTCATTGTATGGACATATGGATTTTAAAAGCGCGTTAAGTTTAGGAAAAAATGTTTTAGCAGGGGACCCCATTGGAATTTTAGGTGATGGCAATACAATTGAAACCGATGGTGAACGCAAACACCTACATTTTGCTTTATATAGAGGTGATGATATTCAAACAAAAGGCTATGTTGATAATAGAGATGAACTAGATGGATGGATTGATCCTGAAGGTTTTTTCGATACGATAAGTAATTAGAATTGTAATAACATTTTTTTTGTCACATAATTTATATATGTCAAAAATGTTACAAGAATTTAAAACTTTTGCCATGAAAGGTAATGTTGTAGATTTGGCTGTTGCGGTTGTTATTGGTGGGGCATTCGGAAAGATTGTATCCTCTTTTGTAAGTGACATAGTCTCGCCACTTATTGGAATGCTTGGTGGAGTAGATTTTTCTGATGTAGCTTTTATTCTTAAGAAAGCAACAGACAGCACTGATGCGGTTACTTTAAATATTGGTTTATTTCTGAATAGCATTATCGATTTTGTTATTATTGCGTTTGCAATATTTATTGTAATCAAGCAGGTTAACAGATTAAAAAAAGAAGAGCCTGAGGCGGAGATAACGGAAAAAGATTGCCCTAAATGTTTTTCAAAGATTTCTATAAAAGCTTTAAGGTGTGCTCACTGCACTTCTGAGATATAGTATGAGTGCCATAATAATAAATATAATTACGTTTTTATTTGCTTTTATATTTGCAGTAAAAATGTATCAAGCTTCACGTGGGACACGAAGTGAGCAATTAATCTATTTTTCACTTTTTTTCACGTTTTTGGGAATTGACGTTTTAATAAATACAATACTTATATCTATTTCACAATTTGTAATACCTGAAATAATATCATTGGGTTATATTTTTACGCGTATAATAATATTTATTGCTTTATATTTTTTACTACAAACACCAATTTTTACGCGTTATGCAATTATAAAAAATAATATAAATTTTGTTAAAGCACTTGTAATATTATTATTACTTGTTACAAGCATGATTCAAATAATCAATTTTTCCAACGTTGATGTATCTGAACAAGGGTATGTAGTGCTAAATATGCACCCAGCAGCAGCATGGATTACAGGGCTATTTTCATTTTTAATTGGGTTAATTGCAAGCCATTCTTTTATCTTTGGTGAAAATATGTTTCCGAATGATAGAGCAAGAAGTAATTCAATATTATTGGGTATTGCCGGTCTTTTTTTAGGTACTGGCGATTTGGTATATTTAATTGGAAAAACGCCAGAAATGGTTTTTTACGGAGTTACGCTTTCACTTATAGGATATTCAGTTACTATTTTAATACTCGTTATAAAATATTTTAAAAGTAAGAAAAATAATCAAGAACAAATAAAAACACCCCTCTAAAAGAGGGGCGTTTATTATTTTTAGATTTATCTTTGTCTTCTAATAAACCTTCGTATAAGTAGGAAAGCAATTCCTAGAAGCAAGAGTTGCGGAATGAAGGCAATTACACTTCCTATGAATCTGATACTATTGTCAACAAAATTTTGCATTGCATCTACAATATTTCTTCCTGTTTGACGAATAACATTTAATGGCCTCCATTTACTTGTTGGTATGACTACATCACTTTGTTCTCTAAGTGTTATTGTTATTGTTGAAAGATCTGTCTGGTTTTCTAAGAATCTTAGTCTTCCTTCTAGTCTTTCGATTTGTCCACGAACCCTAGACAGCTCTCTTGTTACTGCAAGAACGTCTTCTATTTTTATTGCTCTTTGTAATATGGTTTGGAATTGTTTTTCTTCTGCACGTAGATTAATGAGTTGAGCTTGTACATCTACAAATTCTTCTGTTACATCTCGTCCGTTTACAGATTCATGTGCTACGAAGATTGCCTGTTGCTTTATTTCTTGGAGTGTATTTTCAAATTTTTCAACAGGAACTCGTATGGTCATGTTTGCGCTTTTATTACCTATAGAATCTTCAGAAAAGTTTGAGTTTAATACAAAGCCATTTTCACGGTTTGCAATATTAGATATTGCTTCTACTGATTGATTAATCTTATCTACTTCAATAGTTAGCCCTGCGGTTTTTATAATTCTTTGTGTTGTATCTATTTGGTCTTCTAAATCTGGATTGACTACACCTGCAGCGCTTCCAGGAATTTGTGGAGTGGTTGCCACCCTAGCAGCTGAGTCATATGCCATCTCTTCTGCAAAACCGCCTTCTCCATAATTAAGATCTTGGGAAACAAAAGTTTTATTTAAAGATAAGGCACCACCTGTTGCAGATGTAAGACCATTATTAGAAAAATAGTTTAATACTAATAGAATGGCTACAACAACAAGGATTTTTCCTCTGTGAATGTATGCTAGTTCGTAAATTTTTCTCAATGTGTTTTGTATGTCCATAGATATATATAACGATTAATAATGAATATTGTAACACAATATCTACAATACAAGAATATTTTTTGAAAATAAATTAATTTTAAACCTAAACAGGCTTGACAAAATTTTAAATATGCATTAGAGTGTGCTGTTATCCGTTTCCCTTAACTTTTCGTGGAGCGGTAAACACGCTCCTTTTACCAACAACCCAAAGTCTGACCGAAAGTAATGCGCCCAAGAAAGCGCACATGAAGGAGATTGATTTGCAAAATCGTTACCCGCTCTGGAGCATGGCCGTGGTGGCAGCTTTTTTTCTTGCATTCGGACTCGGCATCGGCCGATACGTCTGGAAGGTCGACTCGGTGGACGTCGTTTCTGCGAATGTGGACGTCGTCCACGAAGTGCCGCCCATGTCCGAGGTCTTCCTGGGCATCGACGACACGCTCGAGCACCTCGCGTCCCTTTCGACACCAGAGCAGCAGACCGAGTATCTCAACACCAACCATCCGAACCTCGCGAACAATGTCGTGTACTGGCTTCGTCAGGACGGTCGTCTCGCCCGGGAGGTCGTGGTCGATTCCGTCGATTTTCGCTTCGGCTCGCTCCAGAACATCACAGCTGAGAGCGGTGATGGCGACATGCGTCGCGGCTTTTTCGAGAACCAGATCGTGGCCATCATCCACTACGCGAACGGTGGTTCGAGGGAGCTCATCCTTCGATGCATGAATGGTCTCACGGTTGACGTGGTTCAGCTGATGGCGTTGAACGGGATGGGGGTGCAGACTCCTCGCGAGCGGTTCGTCATCGGACGGGGCGAGGGTCTCACTCACTACGTCGGTTTCCTCACGGCAATCGACATCGCCCAGCGACACGGCCTGCCGGTTTATCGTGGACGGCGCATGTCGCCCTCGAACAGGATCGGCTACGAGGAAGCTCGAACGCTCGAGCATCAGACCGACATCATCCAGGTGACGGTCTACGTCGAGACCGGCGACGAGTTCGATCTGCGGAACGATACCTACACGTCCGCGCGTCTTCTCTGATCGCACCTTCGGTGACCAGCGAGTCACCAAAACTTGAACCCCCAGAATGAAAGCACTTACCGAAATGGAAGTGACTGAATTTCTGGGGGTTTGTTCTTTCTACAAACAAATTCAATCTAATTCGAGTATTAAAATAAGCCCTTTTTTCATGGGGAACCCAAAGACATTTTCTAATACACAGTTCAATTCCTTGAATCCATCAAAAAGCCTCCCAAGGAGGGGAGACTTTTTCTTGGGGCGACTAGAGGGAATTGAACCCTCGTATCCGGGACCACAACCCGGTGTTCTACCATTGAACTATAGCCGCCATGTATATATATGGTGTCCGCGGCAGGGTTCGAACCTGCGACCTACAGCTTAGAAGGCTGTTGCTCTATCCAGCTGAGCTACGCGGACAATAATAAAGTAGGTGCTAGTATACTGAAGAATATTGAAAAAATCAAGGTATATGATTGACAAGATATTGGTATTGTGGTAGTATCTGAAGCGTCGAACATTTAACTTTATCTTTAATATATATTAATGAACTACCAGGTAGTGGTATTTACAAAATTATAATACTTATACCTTAATAAATATTGCCAGGCTTTTATAAATAGTCCTGGGGTAGCGGACAAGGAAAACTAAAAAAATGCTTGATAAAAAAGCAAAAGATAGACTTATTAAAAAACACCGCATCCATGAATCCGATACAGGATCTCCTGAGGTGCAAATCGCGATTCTTACCGAAGAGGTAAAAGAACTCACGAAACATTTACGAACTCATAGAAAAGACCATTCTTCTAGACGAGGTCTAATTCGAAAAGTGTCTGAACGTAGACGACTCCTTCGTTATTTAGAAAGAGAGGACAAGTCACGATTTGAAAAACTAGTCGATACTCTTAAATTGAAAGTTGCTAAAAAGATTGCAGATGTACGTGCTGAAGAAGAGGCACGAATTGCTGCAGAAGAAGCAATGAAGGGAATTATTGTTGAAGAGGACGACAAAAATGGGACCAAAGAAGAGGTCAAGAAAAATAATTCATGATAAAACATAAAGAACAGCGTGTTGGCGTATTTGTCGATGTAGCTAATATGTATCACTCAGCGAAGAACATGTACAACTCACGCGTTAACTTTAAAGAAGTTTTAAAAACCGCAGTTGATGGACGAAAATTAATTCGTGCCAATGCGTATGTTGTAAAATCTCCAAATCAAGATGAACATAGTTTTTTGGAAGCGCTTAATAAACAAGGTTTTGATTTAAAAATAAAAGACCTTCAAGTTTTTTCAAGTGGAGCAAAAAAAGCTGATTGGGATGTTGGTTTGGCGGTTGATGCAATTAAATTAGCAGATACATTAGATGCAGTTATTATTGTTTCTGGTGACGGGGATTACGTACCACTTGTTACATATTTGAAAGAAAATAAGGGGTGCCTTGTTGAAGCTATGGCTTTTGGAGAAAATGCATCATCTAAATTGAAGGAATCTGTCGATGATTTTGTCGATCTTTCTAAAAATAAAGTAAAATATTTATTAAAGATTAAATAATAATTAAGAGCGTTTGGTTTTAAGACGCAGAGTTCATGAATTTCTATTTTGAATCATGGTCTTTCGCTTTAAAGCCAGATCTCATAAGGAGTATGGCTATTTATGTCTATACAAACATTCTCCACCGATTTTGGTGGTAAAAAACTTATCCTTGAAACAGGTAAGTACGCATACCTTGCGGGTGCAGCAGTGACTGCGCAATATGGTGACACTGTTGTTTTAGCAACGGTAACAATGGGAAAAGAGCCTAGAGAAGGAATGAGTTACTTTCCTCTCATGGTTGATTACGAAGAAAAGCTATATGCAGCTGGGAAAATTAAAGGTTCCCGGTTTATTAAACGTGAGGGAAGACCCACAGATGACGCAATATTAACTGGCCGTATGATTGATCGCACTATTCGGCCATTGTTTCCCAAAGAAATGAAAAATGATGTGCAAGTAGTGGTAACCACACTCGCATATGACCAAGAAAATGCACCAGATATGCTAGCGCTTGTTGCTGTTTCTGCTGCACTTTCCATCTCTGATATCCCATGGAACGGCCCTATTACTGGTACTCGTATTGCCCATGTGGATAACTCTTTTATAGTAAATCCTACCGTAAATGAGCTAGAAAAGAGCGATATGGAGATAATTGGCTGTTTTAATGGTGATAAATTAATCATGGTTGAGGCAGATTCACGTGAAGCGAGTGAAAAGGTGTTTCTTGATGGAGTAAAATTCGGAGAAGAAAGTGTTGGAGTAATTCATAAACTTATTATGAAAATGCAAAAAGAGGTAGGAAAAGAAAAATATGTACTTCCAGAGGATGATTCTACTGAAGAGGAAAAATTACATAAAGAAGAAGTGCTTAATAAAGTAACTGCAATTGTAAAACCTGCACTTAAGAAAATTTATGGTAAACCAGATAAAGCTAAACAGCAAAATGAAATTGCTGAGTTGAAAGTTGAAATAGACGAAGCATTAAAAGTAGATAATGATGTTTCAAAAGATGACCGTGCAATTGGTGTTTCTCTTTTAGATGAAATGCTTAAAAAAGAAGTTAGACGTTTAACTCTTGAAGATGGTAAACGCGTTGACGGTAGAGGAATTGATGAGATTAGAAATTTAGCTGCAGAGACCGCAGTTCTTCCGCGTGTTCATGGTTCAGGTTTATTTCAACGTGGTGAAACACAAGTGTTGTCTGTTGTTACATTAGGATCTCCCGGTGCAGAACAAATTATTGATGGCATGGAACTTGAATATAAAAAACATTATATGCATCACTATAACTTCCCAGGCTATTCTGTTGGTGAAGTGCAACCAAACCGTGGTGCAGGAAGAAGAGAAATTGGACACGGTGCACTTGCTGAAAAAGCAATCATGCCCGTTCTTCCAAGTAAGGAAGACTTTCCTTACACCATTCGTGTTGTGTCAGAAGTTTTGACTTCAAACGGTTCAACATCACAAGCTTCAATTTGTGGATCATCTCTTTCACTTATGGATGCAGGTGTACCACTCAAATCCTCAGTTGCTGGAATTGCAATGGGACTTGTTACTGATTCAGAAAACCCTGATAAAAAATTTGTTATCCTCACAGACATTCAAGGAGCTGAAGATTTTTCAGGAGATATGGATTTTAAAGTAGCGGGGACCGAAAAAGGAATTACAGCAATTCAAATGGATACAAAAACTTTTGGGCTTACATATGCAATGACTGTTGAAACAATTGAGAAAGCAAAAAAAGCTAGAGAAGAAATCTTAAAAGTAATGAACAAGGCGATACCTGAATCACGAAAAGAATTATCAGAGCATGCGCCACGTATTATTTCTTTACAGATTGATCCAGATAAAATTCGTGAAGTAATTGGTCCAGGAGGAAAGGTTATTAATGAAATTATAGATGAGACTGGTGTTGAAATAGATATTGAAGACAGTGGACTTGTATTAATTACCGGTGTTGGTGAGGAAGGTCCTAATAAAGCTCTTGAAACAATAAAAAATATTGTACGTGTTCCTGAAGCAGGAGAGACCTATGAAGGAACAGTTACGCGACTTATGGACTTTGGTGCTTTTGTAGAATTTCTACCTAAACAAGAAGGACTTGTTCATATCTCAAAACTAGCAGATAAGCATGTAGACAATGTTAGTGATGTTGTTAAAGAAGGAGACAAAGTTACTGTTAAGGTTATTGAGATAGATAGTATGGGACGGGTGAATCTTTCTATGCGAAAGAATGATGATGCACCTCGTGAAGGAAAACCAAATAGAGGCCCTCGACCACCACGTTCAAATGGAAGTGGCGGTAGACGCAATAGCAGAGACAGAGGACCAAGACGTTAAATTATTTTACTTAAAGTTATTCACAGTTTCTGTGGATAAAATGTTTGGAACTGAGGCACAATTGTACATAGATTGTGTCTTTGTTGTGTGTAGGTGTGTATACGGTTTTTAGTAAATAAAAAAAAGTAAATATTTCTTAGTGAAATTAAAAAAATATTTTGATACAATGAAATTGACTTTAGGCCAAATTCGTGCTACTATGTAAGCTGAACTTTGAGATATCTTATGTTAAAAAAGAATGTTTCAAGAAATAATCGGGAATATTCTTTTCCTTTCTACTTTTTCGTATCAGGAGCAGCAACCACCTGCCCCTACATAAAACAAAAATAAAATTAAAAAAGGTAGGTGTTAGTCGCAAACAATTAAAGACTAACGTTCTACCACAAGAAGAGGTAGAGAGGCATGGCTTTTGACAAAGTGGTAGCGAAAGCCCCGGATTTACCTCCAGGTCTTAGTCACTGTCTTTCAGACGGTGGCAAAGCAACGGTAAATCTTAGGGGGCGCGACGGCCTAGTTAGTTTTAAACAATTCAAAAGGGGGCCCAGTCGGGCCCCCTTTTTATTTATTTAAAAATGCTTTAGATTTGCAAAAAGCCAGATATTATATATAATAGAAATCCAATTACCTATTTAGCCAATATACATATGGATAAGGAAATACTAGAAAAATTAACTACACAATTAACTAAACAAAAAGAAAAGCTTGAAAAAGAGTTATCTGAGGTTGCTTCTAAAGATCCGCATAATGAATCAAATTATGAAGCTACTTTTCCTGACTTTGGTGACGAAGAAGAACAGAATGCAAATGAAGTTGGACAATTTACAACAAATTTAGAATTAGAAAAAATTCTTACATCTTCACTTCGCGATGTTAATAAAGCTCTTGAAAGAATTACTGAAGGTAAGTATGGAGTTTGTAAATATTGTGGTGAGGAAATTAATCATAAACGTTTGGAAGCACGCCCGGCATCTTCTGCGTGTGTTGCTTGCAAGACCAAATTAACGCAAGAGAGATAATGATTCGTTTAAGTAAAAATCAATGGCTTATGTTTGCAGCCATTGATTTTTTATTTACTTTAGATATTTTGTTGAAGTATGTTAGTAGACATAATGAAACACTTCGTTATACGTTAAATGATCAAGGCGCTTTTTCCTTGCCAATAAATCAGAGTCTAATTATTTTAGTAAGTATATTAATAATTATTTTTTTTATAGTTTTATTTTATCGTTCGTTTCGTAGTAACGATTTTATTCATTCGTTTTTTTATGTAGCGATAATTTTTGGAGCAGTTAGTAATGTGATTGACAGAATTTTTTATGGTGGCGTCATAGATTATATTTTTTTATTAGACGCGTTACCTGCATTTAACATTGCAGATTTATTAATTACGTTAGGCATAGGTGGGCTTATCTTGCTTCAGTTGAAGCGCCCTCGCTATGCACAGTAAACTTTTTTCTTCCACACTCGTTGGCCTTGAGGGGTATCCCGTTGAGATTGAAGCAGATGTTTCGCAAGGACTTCCTTCTTTTACTATAGTTGGTTTGCCTGATACTTCTGTACAAGAGTCACGTGAACGAATTCGTGCTGCAATTAATAATAGTAAGCTACCATTTCCAAGAACTCGCGTAACTATTAATTTAGCGCCAGCTGATTTAAAAAAAGAGGGATCATACTTTGATGTTCCTATTGCACTTGCACTTTTGTTTGAAACATTGAAAGAGTGTTCAACCTTTAAAATATCATCTTCTGACCTTATTGTAGGAGAACTAGCTTTAAACGGAAATATACGAGAAATACGTGGTGCTCTGTCTGTCGCTCTTCTTGCAAAAGAAAAAGGTTTTAAAAGACTTATAATTCCTTATAAAAATGTTGAGGAAGCCTCGCTAATTCCCAATATTTCAGTTATTGGCGTAAAAACGCTAAGAGATGCAGTTGATTTTTTATCAGGAAAAGAGTCTAGTGGGGTAAAAAGGGGCATATATAAGGATAGTCTTTCTAGAGTTATCCACAGCAAAATATTTGATAATGATTTTTCACACATATATGGACAAGAGCATGTTAAGCGTGCTTTTGAGATTGCAGCAGCAGGAGGACACAATATAGCAATGGTCGGTTCTCCGGGTGCTGGAAAAACAATGCTTGCAAAGGCCTTTACCTCTGTACTACCAGATTTAACAAGGACAGAAGTAATCGAACTTACACGATTATATAGCGCAGCAGGCGTATTAAAAGAAAACACATTGGTATATGAACGCCCTTTTCGTGCGCCTCATCATAGCGCGAGCGTTCCTGCTCTTGTAGGTGGTGGAACTACAGCAAAGCCCGGAGAGATATCACTTGCGCATAGGGGAGTGTTATTTTTAGATGAGGCTGCGGAATTTCAAAAAAATGTTCTTGAAAGTCTAAGACAACCCCTGGAAGATGGGTCAATAACAGTTTCTCGTATATATGATTCTATAAAATACCCTAGTCGTTTTATGTTGGTTCTTGCAACAAATCCATGTCCATGTGGGTATTATCAAGATGAGCATCACGAGTGTACTTGCACTATAGGTCAGGTCCAAAAATATCATAAAAAATTATCAGGACCGTTACTTGATAGAATTGATATGCATTTACAGGTCCCGGCAGTTGATGTTACTGAGTTGTCTAAACGTTCAGAGAGAGAAACATCTGATATTATTAAAAAACGAGTGGAGTCAGCACGCAGAAGACAGAAAGAAAACTTGAAAGATTATAATATAAATATGAATGCAGAACTCCCAACATCTGTATTGCATGACCATTCACAAATAACTTCAGAAGCAAAAAACTTTTTAAAAAAAGCAGCTAGAACACTCAACCTTTCTGCAAGGAGTTATTATCGAGTATTAAAGTTAAGTTTAACCATTTCTGATTTGGGAGGGAGTGATACAGTAACCGAGGAGCATGTTGCGGAGGCCTTAACCTACCGCCCACAAAACTTTTTGGATTTGTGAGTTTTTATTGAGGTTGGTCGTTTTCGTTTTTTTGAGGTTCAACTTCTTCTTTTTCTTTTTTCATTTCATGAAATGTTCTTGCAAAGAGGAAAATGATTACTATTACAGCAATACCAATACCTATCCATGGAAACCATTTGTATTTTTCTGTTAGCCTACTTTCTTCATCGTCACAAGCGTCTCCTTTTTTATCTCCATCAGTATCTATTTGGCGCGAGTTTGGTTCATTGGGGCAATTGTCTTTTTGATTTTGAATCCCATCTCTATCAAAGTCGTCACAGATATCGCCCCTACCGTTATTATTTACATCTTCTTGGTTTGGATTCGCGTCTCTTACACAGTTATCATTTTTATCTGGAATTCCATCATTATCAATATCTGCTTTTATATATAGATTGTTATTTGTTGATTTTTCAGAACCAATTTTTATTACATCTTTATCATTTGTGAGGTTTCCTTGTTCGCTTGTTTGTATTGCTACAGATCTGTCTGGATTGAAGTATATTCTGTACTCTTCTTTTGGTTGAGCTAAAAATCGTATCCATTCAGCCTCTTTTGTTTCTGGGTTTTTTTCTTCAAGTCTGAGTTCAGATATTCTTAGTAATTGGCTATATGCTAAGTTTATGCTCCATGATGATGAGGTAGTTTCTGGGAAATTGATAGTTTGGCTTGTCATTCTTTTTGGAGCTACTATCGTTTTATTTGTTTTTATACTTATTGTGTTTGGAAGCGCAACATGATCATCTAAGATGAGCGTTAGTCTAGAGGATGTTATTGGACTATTGCGTAAAATGGTTAATTCGACGCTTCCTTGATTATTTTCTGGAAGAGTAAATTCAGCTGATGTTTTTAAATTATTATCAATAATAGCAAAGACATTGTTACCAGTGCTTGCGCTTGCTGATACTGGCAGTGCATTATTTTTTGTTATGTTTCTATATAGATATGGTTCAAATGAGTCTGTTGTTTTGTTATATATTGCAAATTGTGTTCGTTCGATAACTTCACCAGTTAGCGGTACTTCTACTACAGTTGGAACTTGTATATTTATTTCAGAAACGCTTTTTACCTTAGTAAAGGCAGAAAGGAATGTTGTGTTATTTTCATTTTGAGCGCCCACCGGATTACTTAAAAGAAGACCTATAAGGGCTATTAGTATTAGTTTTTTATTCTGTATGTGCATCATTTTTTTTCTGAGTCCATTTTGTCATGAAAGCAGTACTCATGAGTAGTGTGCCAATAACAAAGAATGTTATTATTCTTCCTGTTAATTCCATATCCCATACATCTATCAAAATCAGTCTGCCTACAACGAGAAGCAGAAGCACACCCCCAAACCACTGAACGTAATGAGAATTTTTCCCAATGCCCACAAAATATAGAGCAAGACCAACTAGAGTATAAATCACTAATGAAAGCATTGTTGCGGTGTCGTTTGATAATTCAGTAGCATGAATTGACAGCCATACAAGTGCGAACAAATAATATGCACCTGTCGTAAGAAAAAATTTTGTGTACTCTCGCTTTGGTTTATTCTGTTCATTGTTTCGAAGAGAGAAATAGAATAAACCAACTCCTAAAAGTGCAATTCCCATTAATAGAACAACAACAAAATCTTTGTGAAATATTTCAGTTCTCCAAGCAGATGAGGTAAGACTTGAAATTGAAAGAACAGCAGGAATACCTAGTAGTAATCCCAGTGCTTGTCCGGCATCAGCTTTTTTTGTAAGCACGTATCCAATTATACTAATTGCAGAAACTTCCAAAATATACGCTATTGTAAGTGCGTGACCTTCTAATTCTATTGCAGTTGCAACACCTAGCATGCCAAGAGCTATTGATGCGTGTACGAAAAAGACCTCAGGTTTTTTAGTTACTTTAAATAGCATAAACGCTCCAATGCTAAATACGAGCATCCATGTTGCAAGAAAGAGACTTTGCCAATTTTCTTGAGCGGCGTTTAGAATCATGAAAACTAAAAATAAACCATTTAGCCCTGCAGTTAATAAGTCAGGAATAATATCTTTCTTTTCTTTTAGCTTTAAAATACCTGTACTGTTTGTTACAAAGAATATTGAAGCAAAAAAGAATGAGAATAGTAATAATGCATCCTCATGAGCTTTGTATTGTGATGCTCCAATAATAGGTAGGCTGTATAAGAATACAATAATAAGTGAAATAAACGTTAATCTACGAAAACCAGTTAGTACCACCACCCAGACCGTGCCTACGGTTACTACCGTTAGATAGGTAAATAGACTAATGACATCTGGAGATGCAGAATTTGTTAACATTGGCGCTATCCCTGCAAGTACAATACTTGTGATTGCAAGAGCTTCGTTTTTATGACGTACACTTGATAAGCCAACGAATGCCGTTGATAAGAACATTATTATGAGCCCCGCAAGTGATGAGA
>PVBE011483082.1_pt1 | contig 17138 bp, 16 predicted proteins | sample 1631181 | NCBI WGS metagenome assembly PVBE01 (sample SAMN08397723, study PRJNA350692) | Marine metagenome, whole genome shotgun sequencing project. | isolation source: water | place: Pacific Ocean | collected 2012-04 | reverse complement strand
TCGAGGAAGGCGCCCATCACGTCTGGGTAGTGGGATGCGTCGATCGGGACCGGGCCCGGCCAGTCCACCAGGACCGCGCCGTCCGGTTCATCCGTGCGCGTGCCGCACCACAGCACGGCCGCTCCGCCCCCGAGCGAGTGCCCGACGACCACGAGCCGCTCGCGGCGCACGGCCTTGACCACCTGCTCGACGTCGCGCACGTAGTCGGCAAAGTGGTAGTAGCCGCCCGCGCCGACCCAATCGGTCTGCCCATGACCGCGCCAGTCGGGGGCCACCAGGTGCCAGTCGCAGCCCTCCGGCAGCGCCTCGACCATCGACGTCCAGGTGCGTCCGAGATCGAGGAACCCGTGCAGCAGCAGCACCGTCGTGGTGCCGCCGCCGTCCCACACGTCGAGGTGGTAGCGCAGGCCGCTGACGTCGAGCCAGGCGTCCTCGTGCGCGATCAAGAGATCAGTTGCCCTTGCCGATCACGAACGCGGCCGCGGCGGCGATCACCGCGATCCAAAGCAGCGTGTTGAGCCAGCCCTTCTTCTTCTGCTTCTTCGTGTCCGTCGCGGAAGAGACGGCGCTCTGGAAGCCGCTGCGCATGCCGGTCATCAGCCCGCCGCCGCCCTTCCACTCGACCGACTCGGGATGGCCGCCTTCGCTCGGGGCCTTCGTGCCCTGACGCTCGGCGCGCGCTTCGGCCGTGGCTTTCGCCGCCTTGCTCTTGACCCGCTTCTTCTTCTTGCTGCTCATGGCCGGCTCCCGCTCGGGGCGCAACCATAGCGCGTTCTCCACACCGCGAGGGTCTGGCGCGTCGAATAGCGCGGCGCGAACTCGAGCTCGTCCGGCGCCCGTTCCGTGGCGAGCGGGACCCCATCGTGGAGCATGCGCAGGTCGTCGGCGCCGAAATTGACGAACCTGAGCTTCGAGATGGTGTGCGTCGCGCCGCGCGCCGCCCATCGCGGCAAGGAGACGACGGGCTTCTCGAGCACCCCGGCGAGGACCGACAGCGGGATGGGGTCGGAGCCGGCCACGTTAAAGGCGCCGCGAAGCCCTGGAAGCGCCGCCGCGCGCACATACGCCTCCGCCGCATCTTCTACGTGGAGCAGCTGCACCGGCGGATCGCGGCCGGCCGGCGAGAGCACGATGGGCATCTCGAGCATCTCGTCGAGCGGCATGCCGTGGTTCGGTCCGATGACCGGGCAGGTGCGCACCACCACCACCTCCGCGTCCGGATACGCCTGCTGGTGGACGGCGAGCATGCGCTCGATGCGCAGCCGCGCGACGAGCTCGGGCGGAGCCCCCTCCTCCCCGCGCAGAGGCGCCGCCTCGGTGCACGCGGTCGCATTGGGGGCGTAGACCTGGTCCCAGCTGGGGAAGACGACCCGCCGTACTTCGGCGAGCGCCGTCGCCTCGAGCAGCGATTGCGCCGCGCGGATCACGTCCCGCGGTGCCCCGCCCGCGAGGTGCAGCAGCACCTGTACGTCGTTCATCACGCAGAGGTCACCGAGGTCGACCTCGGTCACGTCGGCGGTGATGAACTGCACCGGGCCGAGGATCCGCGGGGGGCGGCGGTCGACGCCGAAGACGCGCTTGAACGGATTGTCGCGGGTGAGGCGCGAGACCACGGCTTGCCCGGCCCAGCCGCTCACGCCCGTGAGCAGCAGGTTCACGGTCTCCGCTCGAAGGTGAGGTCGCGGCGCGTGGCGACGAAGTCGAGGCTCTCGTAGAGGCGCACCGCGCCCGTATTCGCGACGTCGACCGTCAGCTCGACCTCCGCGTAGCCCTGCTGGGCCAGGACGTTGATCGCGGCCACTGTCAGCGCGCGACCGAGCCCGCGTCGCTGATGGCAAGGTCTGACCTGCACCGTCTGAAGCACGCCTGGAAGCGTGTGCACCCAGCCGGCGGGCGCGCCGGCCTCATCGTCGAGCACCACCAGCCGCCCGCCGTCGCCGGGTCCGACGTCCTCGGCCTCGAGCGGGGTGAACCCGAACGCACCGGCGTAGGCCGTGTTGTAGACCGCCGCGAGCGCCCCGGCCTCGTCCGGCAGCCGCGCCTCGCGCATCCGGTAGCCGTCGATGGCGGCGGCCGGTCCCGGCGGCAGTCCGACGCGGCGCATGAACTGCGTGGCCTGGACCTCGACATAGCGCCGGCGCGCCAGCAACGACGCGCCTTCCGGCGATCCGCCAGGCAGCACCGTGCGGCGGACGATTGCAGCCGGGTCCAGGGTCTCGATCTCGTCGAGCAGCGCGGTCCCGATGCCTCGCTGGCGGTGCGTGGGCGCCACCACGACGTGGAAGGAGCGCACCGGCAGGTCGCGGTCCGCGACCGCGTAGCGATACGACAGCGCCACCGCGACCACCGCGTCGTCGTCGGTGGCCACGAGGAAGTCGCGCCCATCGGCCCATTGGCCGACCAGCGCCTCGAATGCGGGGTCCTCGAAGGGGTCTACACGGTCATCCTCTGCGTGCACCGCCCGCAGGAACTCCGCTACTGCCCGAACATGCCCTGCTAGGAACGGCCGAATGATCCAGGTCACGACGCGATTCTACCGAAGCGTCAGGCTCGGGCGCGATACCAATCGACCGTCTCGCGGATGCCGTCGGCGAGCGGCACCTCGGCCTGGAAGCCGAAAGCGTGGGCCCGCGAGACGTCGAGAGAGCGGCGCGGCTGCCCGTCGGGCTTCGAGGTGTCCCACGCGATGTCGCCGTCGTAGCCCGCGGCGCCCGCGATGAGCTCCGTGAGCGCGCGGATGGAGGTCTCGACACCGGTCCCGATGTTGACCGGCGCGGGGTCGTCGTGGAGGGCGCCGGCGAGCAGGATCGCGCGGGCAGCGTCGCGCACGTGGAGGAACTCGCGGGTCGGCGATCCCGATCCCCAATTCGTCACCGCGGGCGTGCCCGCGTCGGCCGCCTCGACGAAGCGACGCACGAGGGCGGCGACGACGTGACTGTTCTCCGGGTCGAAGTGGTCCTCCGACCCATACATATTGGCGAGGATCAGCACTGCGCTGCGGAACCCGTATTGCTGGGCGTAGGTCGCGCACGCCTCGTGAAGCAAGCGCTTCGCGAGGCCATACGGGCCCGTCGCGCCGACCGGCTTTCCGCTCCAGAGCGTGTCCTCCTCGAGCGGGATCGGCGCGTCCTTCGGGTACGCGCACGTGGTGCTGATGAGGACCATCTTCTCGGTCCCGGCACGCCGCGCTTCCTCGAGCAGGAGCAGCCCCATCAGCGCGTTCTCGTAGAGGAAGCGGCCGGGGTTTGCGACGTTGGCGCCGATCCCACCGCAGGCGGCCGCGAGGTGTACGAGGAGCTGGGGTCGGGTCTCGGCGAAGAGGCGCCGCACGTCGGCCTGCTCATTGAGGTCGAAGTCGCTGCGACCGAGCGGCACGACATCGGCGCCGGCCGCCGACAGCGCCTTGCAGGTGTGACGTCCGACGAAGCCGCGGCCACCCGTCACGACGACGCGGCGGCCGATGTAGAACTCACGCATCGCGGCTGCGTAGATAGTGGTCGGCGTACCAGCGGGCGCTGCGCGCGAGGCCGTCTTCGAGGGAGACCTGGGGCTCGTAGCCGAGGGCCTGCAGCTTGGCGATGTCGGGGCAGCGCCGGTTGGTCCCACCGGGGCGGATCGGCCCGGGGATGATGTCGAGGGTGACGCCGAGCGCCGCGCCGAGCCCTTCGATGAGGGCGCGGATCGACACCTCGTGCTGCGTGCCCAGGTGGTAGATGTTGCCGGACTCGCCCTTCTCGCCAGCGATGAGCGCGCCCCGCGAACCGTCGTCGATGTAGCAGAACGCGCGGGTCTCGCTGCCGTCGCCCTGGATGGGCAGCTCGATGCGGTCGCGCTTCAAGCCGTCCGAGCGGTCGACAATCTTGGCGACGATCTCCGGGATCACGTGCTCGAAGCCCATGTCGGGCCCGTAGATGTTGTGCGGACGGAAGATGACCGTCTCGAGGCCGCGGCGGCCCCCGAGGTGCAGCGTGAGCAGCTCGGACGTGATCTTCCCGCCGCCGTAGCTGAAGCGCGGGTTGGTGATGTCCGGGATCATCAGCCGCTCATGCTCTGCGGTAGGCACGTGGGTCGGCTGGTTGTAGGTCTCGCTGGTGCTGGCGAGCACGTAGCGGCGGACGCCCGCGTCGAGCGCCGCGTCGATGGTGTGGATGGCGCCCTTCACGCCCACCTCGAGCACCGCGTCCGGCTTCTCGTAGAAGTAGCGGGTGCCGTTGATGTAGGCGAGGTGCCAGCAGACTTCGCAGCCCTCCATCGCCGCGCGCACCGCGTCGTAGTCGCGCACGTCACCCTGGACGAGCTCAATGCGGCCCTCGAGGTCGGCGAGCCGCGCAGGGCGGCCGCGAGAGTGGTCGTCGAGGACGCGGACCTCGCGGCCAGCTTCGACGAGATCGTGGACGAGGGCCGCGCCGATGAATCCGCTGCCGCCGGTGACGAGGACCTTCAAGAGTGCCTCCAATCGGAAGTTGGTGCTGGGATCGTCGAGTGCCGCGCGCCGGTGCCAAGGCGCGAAGCGCAGGCGATGCTGGAGGCATCGTCGAGCATTCGCAACGCCGGCAGCGGGGCGCGGCGCCGACGAGCACAGTGCCAACTTCCGTGCGGAGGCACTAAACCAGCTCCTTCGCTTGGTAGAACACCTTCTCGACCCCGGTGACGTTCCAGATGTCGGCGATCCACGCTTCGGGGTTGCGCTCGGCCAGGCCGCGCAGGGCGTCGTCGTAGCCGGTGTGGTTGGTCGCCACGAAGACGCAGTCGATGCCCGTGAGCGCCTCGGTCACGTCCCAGTTGCGCACGTCGGAGTCGGGCATCGGGTCGGGCAGATGGTGCTCGCTGACGCGCACCTCGGCGGGCATCTCACGCTGGATGTAGCGGTAGAGCTTGGGCGCGAGCGAGTCCCGGGTGTCGTCGGTGTCCTTCTTGAAGGTGTACCCGAGCACGGCGACCTTGCGGTCGTGCAGCGTGGTGCGCTGTAGCAGGTGCTGCACGAGGAACGTGGGGATGTACTCGTTCATCTTCCACGCCGACAGCAGCATGTCGGGATACGGGCTCCACTCGTTGATCATCCCGAAGTCCTTCCGCAGGCAGGTGCCGGCGGTGAACCCGGGCGAAGCGATGTGGCTGCGCTCGTAGTTGTGATTCGCGAGGCGGCGGATCTCGTACATGTTGGCGCCGAAGTTGTCGGCGACCAGCGCGAATTGGTTCGCCAGCGCGAAGTGCACGTAGCGGGCGATGTTGTTGAACAGCTTCACCAGCTCCGCGCTGACGTAGTCGGTCCCCATCACCTCGGGTGCCAGGCGCGCGAAGAGCGCGGTGGCCGCCTCGGCGCTCGCTGGATCCTCCGCGCCGACGATCTGCGTGAGGGTGCGCAGCTCCGCGTGGGCCTTGCCCTCGGCGATGCGCTCCGGACAGAAGGCGAGCAGGAGGTCGTCCCCCACGCGCAGCTCGCAATGACGCTCCAGGAAGCGGCGGACGAAGGCGGTGGTGCCCGGCGCGACCGTGCTGCGCAGGCAGAGCAGCTGGCCCTTGCGCAGGTGCGGCACGATCCCCGCGAGCACGCGCTGGATCTGGCTGAGATCGGTCTCGATGTGGTTGTGCAGCGGGGTCCCGACGGTCACGACCAGCGCTGCGCTGCGCTCGACGACCTCCGCCGTCCCGTGCACCACGAAGCGCCGACTGCCGACCAGCTCGTCGTAGCCCGGCTCGTGGAACGGCATCTTGCCGGTGTTGACCGAGTCGCGCAGGCGGTCGTCCAGGTCGACGCCTACCGCGTTGAGGCCGACCTCCATGAACGAGAGACCGAGCGGGAGGCCCACCCGCCCGGTGCCGATGATGCAGACGTCGTACTCGAACATGTTTACTCCTCGGGGGATTCGACCCCGGGCGCTGCCGCACTAATTCAGGCGTTCAGCCTCATCGGCAGGTTCGCGCGCGGACTATACAAACTCAGGGGCGCGTCTCGTACCACGTCCTGAGGGCCTCTTGGGAGCGGGTGTCGCCGAGGCGGAGCATGAGGGTGACGCCGTGCGGGCCCTCCGCCACGTCGATGTGGAGCTCGCCGATCTCGATCGGGCAGGCGAGGCCGCCGAGGCGGGGGTGGTCAGACTCGACGAACCAGCAGCCCCAGGCGAAGCGCAGCGCCTGGGTGCGTTGGACGCCGGGGCCGAACCTGAGCTGGAGGCCGCGAGGGGTGATGTTCATGCGGTCGGGAGCGAGACCCCCGACCGGCTCCGCGGGCAGCGGGGCCACCTCCCGCGGCGCAGGGCCACACGCAAACAACGCCACGATGGCAAGCCAGCGAATCATGTCCACCGAAGCTCGCAACATCCGCGCCAGCCGACCGCGCCAGACGTCTACGTTCACGTCGACGTCTATGTTCCGTCAATGCGGTCGGTGTGAGGGCGTCGCGCGCTGCGGATGGCCGCTCGAACAGACGGTCGGCGGTCACTCCAGCGTGGCGCTCAGGTTACCACCACGTAACACCGCGCCGCCGAGTTCCCGCCCTGAGCACATGGCACGCCCCGCGCATCCACATCCCAGCGGAGGTGAGCCATGCACGGATCCACCATCGTCGTCGCCACCGACCTCTCCGACCACGCCGGATCCGCCGCGCGCTGGGCCGCAGACGTCGGCCGCCTCACGGGCCTGCCGGTCGTCGTCGCCCACGTCGTCGAGATGGGCCTCGACACGTCCCCGTGGCGCCGCTACGCCGTCGCCCTCGACACCGCCAAAGCCGAGGCCGCCGAGAGCGAGGTCGCGCGGTGGTTCGAGGCCCAGACCGGCGAGCGCCCCAGCGGCGTCGAGGTCCGGGTCGGCGCGTGCGTACCGACCCTCGAGGCCATTGCTCGCGAGTCGCGCGCCGGCCTCATGGTCGTCTCGCGCACCGGCAAGGGCGCCCTCAGTCGCGCCCTCCTGGGTTCTCGAGTGCAGCGGCTCGCCACCCGCCCCCCGTGTCCGTTGGCGGTGGTCAACCCGTTGGAGGAGCGCGTCGAGAAGGACCGGTTCCGCGTGGGCGCCGCCACGGACTTCGACGCACCGGGCGACGAGGCGGTCGCCTTCGCCGGCTCGCTGGCCACGCTCACCGGGGGACACCTCGGTGTAGTCCACGCGCTGCACCTGCCGGACATCCACGTGGGCGCCGTCGAGATTCATCCAGCACCCGCGGCGGTCGACCTCGAGGCGCGCATGGAGTCCGCGCTGCGCTCGCTGGTGAAGAGCGCGGTACCCGACATGGAGGACATCGACTGCACGCTGATGCCCGGACCGCCGGCACAGACGCTGGTCAACTACGCGCGTGACGAGAACCTCGACGTGCTCGTGCTCGCGCGCACGAGCCGGATGAGCGGCCTCACCGACATCCTCGGGAGCGTGCCCCGCCGCGTCATCCGGGAGCTGCCGTGCACCGTCGTCATCACTCCCTGGCGCCAGCCGTCGGCTTGACCGATGCGCCGCTGTCCCGAGAGGCCGTGAGCGACAGGGGACTAAGGGCCCGCGCAAAAACAACTTCCGGTTTCGCATCCACGAGCGCACGCCATCTTCGCCCGCGCCTCGGTCGCCCAATCCTCGACGTACCTTTGGTACGCCTGCGGTTGAACTCGGTCGCCGCGAACGAATCTGACGCACGCTCGCGGCGCGAAACTGGGAAGTTGTTCCTGCGCGGACCCCAAGGAGGCCGGCCTCCTAATCGAAGATCGTCTTCGGGATCGCGCCGATCTGAAGCGCGACACCCAGGATGTCCCACATGCCCCAGCTCTCGACGATCTTGCCGTCGCTGAAACGGTCGATGGCGACGCCGGAGAAGGTGACGGCCTCGCCGGTCGGGAGCACGCCGAGGATCTTCCCCTCGTGGGTTCCCGTGCTGGTCCAGAACGTGACGACTTTGTCGTCCTCTGCGACGAGGTGATCGATGGCCATGTGGAGATCCGGGAACGTGGCGCGGAGCATCGCGATGACGGTTCGCAGGCCCTCGGCGTCGACCGGCTGCGCGGCGGGGTCGTAGACCTCTGCCGAGTTGTGATCCTGGTACCCCGGACCGAGAATCTGATCGAGGACGGCGAGTTGGCCGGCGTTGAAGACCTGGCCGACCAGGCGCCGAACGACTGCCTTGTGGGTATCGACCGACATCAATCTCAATGTAGTGGGAAGACGACTCGACCTCGAGTACCGACACCAAGCGTGTGTTTGGGCTATAGGATCCACGGTGTCACCGAACACGGTGTTGACGTTGCCGAATCGTGAGCACTCCGAAGAGAAGAAGCTGTGGGCGCGGCACACGCTCAAGCGGTTGCTGGTCGCAGCGGGCGCGGTGGTCGCCGTTGGTGTGCTGGTCATCGCGGTGACGCTGATTCTGCGCGCCCCTGACGGCTCCGTCGTCTTCGAGAGCGACACCTTGCGTATCAGGGCGTTCGCGATAGCGGGTGCCAACGTCTTCGTAGTCGATCGCAATGGCAAGAGGCTGATGATCGACGCGGGCAACCCGGGCGATGGGCCGGCCTACGAGGCGTTGATGCGCGAGCGCGGCATTTCGCCAGAGAGCATCGACTACCTGATTCTCACGCACGGCCACATCGACCACGCCGGCACCGCGGCCTTCTTCCAGAGCTCCTGGGGTATCAAGGTGGTGGGCGGGCGCCGCGACCAACCGATGATCGACGCTGGCGGACGCGACGACGTCTGCCCCACCGACCTGGTCGCCCGGTTGATCCTCTGGGTGGGCGGGGACCGCACCTACCCGAGATTCGACCTCGATCGTCCGCTCGACGGCGACTTCGACCTGATCGAGCTCGGGATCGAAGGCAAGATCCTGCGCTGGCCCGGACACACACCAGGCTCGTTGGTCGTCGTCTTCGACAATCAGGTCTTCGTCGGGGACCTGGTCCGCGGCGGCATGCTTGACCCCGAGCAGCCCGCGACCCACTTCTTCATGTGCGACCTGGTCGGCAACCGGGGGAAGATCCGCGAGCTGCTGAGCCGCACAGAGCTGAGCCGTTGGTACCCCGGTCACCTGGGCCCGTTGGACGCCGACGCCGTGCGCAGCTTTGCGGCCGACCTGCCCAACCCCTGAGGCGCAGAAATGACCGGATGCTGCGGGTAGATGAAGGTACGCGAGCTGAGCCGAGGAGGCGGTATGGTCGACCCTTGCGCAGGGCGCTCCCATTCCTCTGCCTGCTGCTGGTTTGCGACGACGAGGCACCCGAGCAGGCCATGTCCGACGGTGGGCCCGATGCCGCGCAGCTCGCGGCCTGTGTCGACGAGTGCGTGTCGGGCGGAGAGTGCCTGCCGCCCGCGGCCGACGATTGTGGGGAAGGCAGCTTCGCCCGCGTCGACGGGACCTGCGCGACGTATTGGCCGTGCCCGGATGGATGGTCGCGCGCGCCGGATGGCTACGGCTGCGTCGCCCCGGAGGCGCTGCGGGACGATTGTCCCGAGGGCAGCTTCGCGGTGCCCGGCGGCGCATGTACCGAGCCGTGGATCTGCCCCGAAAGCTGGTCACGACTCGACGGTGGAGGCTGCGGCCCGCCTCCCGCGCGAGACGACTGCCCCGAGGGTAGCTTCGCGGTGCCTTGGGGCCGCTGCAGCACGCCGTGGATCTGTCCGCCGAGTTGGGTGCGCACTGCGCAGGGACCGGGGTGCGTCCCGCCCGAGCCCGACTGCCCCGACGGGGTCGCCTCCTCGCCGTCGGGCATCTGCCTCGGTTTCGCGGTCTTCACCGACTGCGGCGAGGACAATTGGGGTCCGCACGAGTGGCCCGAGGACACGCTCTACGTCGACGGCGCGGCACCAGACGGCGGCGATGGCAGCCGCGAGCGCCCCTTCGCCACGCTCGAGGCTGCGCTGCTCGAGGTCCCGCGCCAGGGGACCGTGGCGCTCGCGGCCGGCGAGTACCCGGTCGGCGACTTTCGCGCCGACATCACGGTCGGGGGTCGATGCGCGGCGCGAACCCGGCTGACCGGCACGCTGCGCGCCACAAATCCGTTCCTGAAGCTGCGCGACCTCGCCGTCCAGGACGTTGTCGTCCGTTCCGCCGCCGTCTTCACACGGGTGCTCGCCCGCCCCACGCGAGGCGTCGACCTCCCCAGCCGACTCGACGCCACCGACCTGCACGTCGAGGGCGCGGCGACGACCGTTCGCGGCACGCTGGTGTGTACCCGATGCCGCTTCGACGGCGGCGACGGGCCCGGACTCGGCGCCATCGGCGGGGCGGTGACGCTGAGTCACGCTGTCATCGTGGGCACGGACGACGACCTCGCCACCCTGACCGTGGACGGCGGTTCGGCGACGCTGGAGGACGTCCGCGTGGCGGGCGAGCGGCGCGGGCTTTTCGCGACGAGGTCGGCTTCGGTGGAGGCCACGGGTCTGGATCTGGCGGGCGACGGAACCGTGGTCGCCGCGGACGACGCCAGCCAGCTCACCTTCGACCACGTACGCATCGGGGGCCCGTTCCGGGTGGCCGTGGACGCGGCCGTCGGCGCGACCATCGATGTGCGACACATCGTCCTGTCGCCGGACGGGGATGAAATGAGCTGGGGGTTCGCCCCCGAGAGTGGTGCGCGCATCGACGCCGAGTGGGTGGAGGCGAGCGACCAGGAGGCTGTGGTTCAGGCATTCGATCCGGACAGCGTCGTGAGGGTGCGCACCATCCTCGCGCGCAATTGCTCGGCCCTGGCGGATGCCCAGACGGGGAGCCGAGTCGAGGTCGCTGATGCCGCGCACGCGGGGCCTGCCTTCACGATGCTGAGGGCGCTGGAGGAGGGGTCCGTCGTGACGGGGGCCAACCTCGTCTCGCGCATGACCGGGGGCGGGAGCGGCGTCGTGGCGGCTATGTCCGGGCGCGTAGTCGTCACAGATGTGGATTGGGCGTCGGCGGGCCGCGTCGCAGACATCGCTGACGGCGGCACGTTGGAGGCCACTCGTGCCGTCTTCGAAGGCGTCCTTCACCTCCGCGAGGCCGAGATGACCGTGGCGGACATCGTCGTGCGGCTCCCAACCGATCTGAGCAACATCGCCTCCGGGGGTCGACTCACGCTGCGTCGCGCCGTGCTCACGGGAGAGACGAGCGGTGGGGGCCACCCCGCGCTCGCCTTGACCGACGGATCTGCGGCCGTGCTCGAGGACCTGGTGGTCCGGCGGGTTGGAGGCGCCGCGGTCGCGGCACGCGGTGCGACGCTCGACCTGAGGCGCGCTCGGTTGCAGGCCGGGCACGAGATGTACGAGCTCGGCGGCGCGCCGGTCCTCATCGGGGCCCTGGTGCTCGTCGACGCCGCGGCCACCATCGATGCGACCCGGGTCGAGCGCGGCGAAGGGCCCGTCCTCGTCGCGTCGGCATCCGAGCTCACCCTCACCCGAATCCACGGCGTCCACCAGGCGGGCGTGGCCATGCTGGATGCCTCTCGCGCGCACATCGAGGACCTCCGCTTGGAGGACATGGTCAGCTTCGGTCTCCAGGCACGTGCCGGCCGCACGACCGCCGAGCGGGTCGTGGTGCACCGGGTCACGGGCGACAGATTCCACACGGGCTCGGGAATCGGGAGCTCCGACTTGGAGCTGCGTCTGTTCGACGTCGACGTGGCCGACGCCGACGTCGTCGGGGTCGGCCTCTTCGGTGCCGACACGCGCCTCGAGCGGATCGCGGTGCGCGGCGTCGGGCGGACGAACCAGGTCGCTCAGGCCGACGGAATCAACGTGGTGGGCAGCGCGCGGGTCGAAGCGACCTCGCTGGCGTTGCTGGGCAATCTCCGCGGAGGGCTGGCCGTCGACCCAGGCGGGCTGCCCAGTCTGCCCGAGGCCGTCGTGCGCGATCTCTCCATCACGGGGCCGGCAAGGGGCGACGCCAGCCCCGGGGCGTTCGGGGTGTCGGTTGCCCGCGGCGCACACCTGGAGCTGGAGGGCGCTCGCATCCAGCGCGCGGTCGGGGCAGCCATCGGCACCAACGCCCGTGCGAGCCTCGATCTACGCGCGATCGAGATCCGCGGGACACGCCCGTCGACGGTGCCGTTCGCGCTCTCGTTCGGGCTTGTGGCCGACACCGGGTCGGTCGTCCGAGCGACGGACTTTCGAGTCGTCGACAGTTTCGATGCCGGCATTTGGGTCGGCTCGGGCGCACGACTCACCGGCGCCCGCGTCGAGGTGCGCGAGACCCGGGCTCGCTCGTTTCCCGGCGACGGCCTGCGCGTAGCCGGTGGGCACGTGGACCTGGACGGACTCTCACTGATGGACAACGACGGCGCAGGCCTCACCGTCGGGCCCGGTCGAGGAAGGCTGCGCTGCGGGCGAATCGCCGGCAACCTCGTGGGTGTGCACCGCGGCATGGCAAACAGCGTGCACCTCGACGAGGTGACCGTGGTGGACAACGAGTTCGGCCCCGACGTCTGCGAGGCGAGCTGCGTGGACGCACCGCCGCCGCCGGTAGCCCTCGACTGACGTGGTCATCGGCGTGCCTGCCGGCCGTCGTCGCCACCCCCAGGAAGCAGCCGGCGGCTTGACCGCCTTCGGGCGCGGGGGGACACTCCGCCCGTGAGCTGGCACACCCCGGAGACGCCCCCGCCCGCGTTCATCGACGCCGGTCGCGTGTGGCAGTTGCTCGAGGGTGTGCGCGCGGCGACCAACCTCTACGACGTGGCCGCCGAGAAGTTCATATTGCCGGAGTCGATGCTGGACCACTCGGCGCTCGACCAGGAGGCGTTCCAGGTGCTCGTCCGTGACGAGTTCCTCGAGGTGCCGATCGAGCTTCGCAACGACATCGAGCGCTTCCGCCAGCTCGACCGCGACGGCGACCGTACGCGGGAGGAGCTCACCGCCATCTACCGCAAGCTGCGCACCCTGCAGATGCAGCTGCGGCGCGCGTCGAAAGACCACGAATCGAGCACGGGCTTCCTACGGAAGAAGAGCGTGCAATGGGAGGCGGCGCAGCGCGTCGGCGAGCTCGAGCACGAGATCGAGGACCTCACGCTCAAGCGGCGCCGGATGGAGAGCGACCTCGACAAATGCGGCGCCCTGCTGCGCAGCCTGCTCGACCGCATCTACCGCGACCAGCGCCTGCGCGACGGCCTGTGGTACTGCGAGACGCCGGTGCTGCTCACCTTCCACGGTGACTTCCTCTACGACTACATGGCCGAGATGAACCCGGCGCACTTCCACGGACGCACGCTCGCAGAGATCCTCGAGATCGGCCCCTCGCTGGCGTGAGAGATGCCTTCCTCTTCGACTTGTCCGCGCGCGACCGCCTCCGCATCGAGGGTCCCGACGCGCCGTCGTTCCTCCACCGGCTGCTGACGATCGACGCGTTGGGCATGCCGGTCGGCAGCGGGGCGCGCCCGTTCCTGCTCGAAGCGAACGGGCGCATCAACGCCTGCTTCCACCTGCTGCGCACGGGCGAGGACGCATTTCTGGCCGAATGTACCGGCGGCCACGGTGCCGACGTGCTGCAGCGGCTCGACATGTACCACTTCGGAGAGCGCATCGAGTTCGTCGCGATTGAGTCGCAGACGGTGCTCTCGGTGCAGGGTCCCGGCGCCACGGTGGTCCTCGAAGCCGCGGGGCTGACGCCACCCGCCGAGCCCTGGGCGCATCACGAGGCCGACCTGGCTGCCGTGCACGTCCGAGTCGCGCGCGTCGACCGGGCGGGCGGCCACGGATACGACGTCTGGTGCGCCGCGACCGAAGCCGACGCGGTCGGCGATGCGCTTCGGGCGGGCGGCGCCGTCGACGGTGACGCCGCGGCCCTCGAACAGATGCGCGTGGCGGCCGGCGTGCCCGACCACCCGCACGAGTACGGCCCGCACAGCAGCCCGCTCGAGATCTCCGGGACCAGCGGCGTGAGCGAGGGCAAGGGCTGCTATCCCGGCCAGGAGGTGATCGAGCGCACGCTCGCCCTGGGTCGCCCACCGCGCCGGCTGGTGCGACTGGCGCTCGATGGGGACGTGTCGGCGGGCGAGGCCCTGCGCACCTCGGACGCCGCCGCTGGCATCGTGACCAGCGTGGCGGGCCGAACGGCCCTCGCCCTGGTGAAGCGAAGACTGGAAGACGACGTCGCGCTCGAGACCGAGGCCGGCGTCCGCGCGAGGATCGTGACGTGACCGAGTACGAGAAGTACATCCGCACCGGCGAGCTGCTGATCCTCCAGAAGCCCCCGGGCGACCTGTCGTGCCACGACGAGCTGGCGTTCCAGATGGTCCACCAGGTCGAAGAGCTGTGGATGAAGCTCGCGATGCACGAGCTGACGCGCGCGGTGGAGCGCGTCAACACCGACCGTCTGGTCGAGGCGCGCGACACCATCGCCCGCGTGAACATCATCCTGCGGCTGATGGGGCAGCAGTTCCGGATCCTCGACACCCTCTCGCCCCGCGCGTACTTCGATGTCCGCGGGGTCCTCGGGCAGGGCAGCGGCCAGGAGTCGCCTGGGTTCAACGCGATCCTCGAGGCGCCCGCGCCGCTGCGCGAGGCGTTCCGCACGATGCTCAAGCGACAGGGAGTCGACCTGCTCGGCGTCCACCGCGACCCGGCGAGCAACCCGGAGGTCTTCGCGCTCGCGGAGGCGCTGGTCGACATCGACCAGTCCTTCCAGGACTTCCGCTACCAGCACCTCGCGCTGGTCCGCAGAATCATTGGCGGGCGCACCCCGTCACTGAAGGGTGTCCCTGCAGAGATGCTCGAGCACGGCGTCAAGCAATGCTGGTTTCCCGAGCTGTGGCTTGTCCGCGAGGCGCTCTTCCGTGACTTCACGCCGGGCCCGAGCCTGTTCGAGGACGACCCGGAAGGGGCACACTAGAAGCGTGGCAAAAGACTGGGAGAAGCTAGGCGGCGAGAAGGGCGAGCGGGTCGAGACGGGCCGCTTCGGTCGAGCGCTGAAGCTCGGCCGCCTCGCCACGCGTGTGGCGGGCTCCGCCGTGAAGGCCGGCCTGGCGAAGGCCGCGGGCAGCGAGCAGGACTTGCTCGCGGCCGCCGCGATGAAGAACGCGGGGAAGATCGTGGACGCCCTCGGCGAGATGAAGGGCGCGGCCATGAAGGTCGGTCAGATGCTCAGCGCCGACCCCGACCTGGTGGCGCCGGAGTTCGCCGACCAGCTCGCCGCGCTTCAGAAGGCCGCGCCGCCGATGAAGTTCTCGATCGTGACCGAGGTGATCGAGCGCGCCCTCGACCAGCCGATGGCCGACATCTTCCGCTTCTTCGACCCCGACCCGCTCGGCTCGGCGAGCATCGGCCAGGTGCACCGCGCCACGCTCTTCGACGGCCGCGACGTCGCTGTGAAGGTGCAGTACCCCGGGATCAAAGCGTCGCTCGACAGCGACCTGAAGAACCTCGGGACGGTGCTCAAGCTCGGGCGCGTCTTCATGACGAAGGAGCGCGCCGACGAGTTCGTCACCGAGGCCCGCAACGCGATCCTGGGCGAAGCGGATTACCTCCAGGAAGGGAGAAACCTGGCGCGCTTCAACGAGCTGCTCCGCGACCAGAAGGGCGTGCGGGTCCCCAAGCCGGTGATGGAGCTGACTCGCGAGACCGTGCTGGTCATGGAGTTCCTCGAGGGCGAGAAGCTCGACGACGCGTTGGTGAAGATCGAGGACCGGGCCGAGCGCAGCGTCATCCTGCAGCGGTTCGTCGAGCTCTTCGTCTACATGTTCCACGATCTGCACGTGCTGCACGGCGACCCCCACCCGGGCAACTTCATGCTCACGCCCGACCACGACGTGGCGCTGCTCGACTGGGGGTGCGTGAAGGACTTCCGGCCAGAGATCTGCGACGGGGTGTTCCAGATGCTCATCGCGTTCTGGAACGACGACATGGGCGAACTCGAGCGCCTGCTGCAGCACTTCAACTTCGGGCGCGAGGGTGGGCGGATGCCGACCCACGACGTGCTGCGCGAGTATCACGGGATGATCCTCGAGCCGGTCGCGCGCAACCAGGCCTTCGACTACTCGAAGTGGACCGTCCACAGCCGCGCTCGCGCCTATGTGCTGCGAAACCCCGACATGCTGCGGCTGGTCCCGCCGGCCGAGCTGCTGCTCTATTTCCGGGTGTTGACCGGCATGAAGGGCCTCGTGACGAAGGTCGAGTGCGACATCAATCTGCGCGCCCTCGCCGAGGACGGCTGCCGGCGCCGGGGCCTTCTTTGAGCGACGCCCCCCCTCGAGACGCAGCGACCATCCTGCTTCTGCGCGGAGAGGACCCGTTCGAGCTGTTCATGGTCCGGCGTGGCAAGACCGCGCAATTCATGGCCAACGTCCTGGTCTTTCCGGGCGGCCGGCTCGACGAGGCCGACTGCGACGAGGCGCTGCTCGCCCATTGCTCGCTCGACCGGGCTCAGGCCGCCGAGCGGCTGGGGATGGACGACGGCGCGGCCGCGTTGGGCATCCTCGTGGCGGGCGTGCGCGAGACCTTCGAGGAGGCCGGCCTGCTGCTGGCGACGCGCGACGGCGCGACCGTCGACCCCGAGTCGCCAGCGCTGCGTGCCCACCGCGACGCGCTCAACGCGCGCAAGACATCGATGCTCGAGGTGGCGCGCGCCGAGGGCCTGACGCTCCAGGTGGACGCGGTGAACTACTTCGCGCGCTGGGTGACACCGCCGATCGAGCCGCGCCGCTACGACACGCGCTTCCTCACGGTCCGCGCGCCCAAAGGTCAGCAGGGTGCGCACGACGAGATCGAGACCACGGCGAGCGCCTGGCTGACGGCGGGGGCGACGCTGGCCGCCTACGACGAGGGCGAGATCACGCTCGCGCCGCCGACCTACCGCATCCTGCTCGAGTTGCGTGGCCGCACCGCGACCGAGGTGCTCGCGGCCAGGTCGATGCCAGAGGCGATCCACCCGCATGTGGTGGCGTCGGGCAACGACGTCGTGCTGGCGCTTCCCGGCGACCCCGCCTACGACCCGCCCGGCCCGAAGCGGAACCGCTTCACGCTCCGCGACGGGCGCTGGTGGTCCGAGGGCCGCGGCTGTTGACGCCCGACCGGGTGAAGCGCCTCGGCGTCGCCCGCGACCCCGCCCACCTCCCTGCCCTGCTCGACGCCCTCCGACACGAAGCCGCAGACGTTCGCGTCATGGCCGCCCGCGCGCTTGGCTGGCAACGCGACCCGAGTCTGGCCGAGGCGGTGTGCGAGGCGACCTGCGACCCCGACGCCGAGGTGCGCCAGGCCGCCTCCGCGTCCCT
>PVBE011938076.1_pt1 | contig 17143 bp, 33 predicted proteins | sample 1631181 | NCBI WGS metagenome assembly PVBE01 (sample SAMN08397723, study PRJNA350692) | Marine metagenome, whole genome shotgun sequencing project. | isolation source: water | place: Pacific Ocean | collected 2012-04 | reverse complement strand
TAAATCAAATGTTTGACCACCAGTCCAATCAAATGTAATACTTGTAGTTGAGTTTGTTATTGTTTGATTTACACCTGCCATACCAACACCTGTAGCTGCTAAAGTAGTTTGACTTTCGGCAGCATATCTAAAAAAGGTAGATGATGTCACATTTTTATTTCCTAAATCATGCCACAACACAAAATAAGCACCTTCTGTTGTAGATGTAGTACCATTAGAAATTCCAATTTGTGTTCCACCATTACCACCCCACCTTAATATAGAGCCACCATCTGTTCCTTGTCCTACTGACCAACCATAAACTACTAGGTTTTTATATCCAGTTAAATTTAAAGTTGATGTTGTTTGAGTTGTTCCAGATGTAGTAGTTAGAGTAGATAGTAATGTTAAACCTCCACCACTTGGTGTTGCCCAAGAATTATCACCTCTTAAAAAAGTAGAGCTAGATGCTGTACCTGTTGCTGATAAATCTGCTAATGCAATAGACCCATCAGTTATTTTATTTACTCCAGTATCACCACTAATTATAGTTGCCATTATTCTTCTTCCTCTGGTTCGTTACCTTCTGCTTTCCATTCTACAAAAGGTGGATATTGGTCTGTACATTGTATTTTTCTTGTACCATCATCTGATATTTGCAAATACATTTGTGTACTATCTTCATCTATTTTTGGTATTATTATGTATCTCATAGTTCTGCACTCCATGCCACATAAGCAGCTGTTGTATTACTTCTATAAATTCCTGCTTCACCTGCTGTTAATCCAGAAGCAGTTGTAAATACTAACCTAGCTCCCCAAGATGTCATCCCTGTTACTGTTGGAACAGAAGAACAAGTAACACTACTATTTGCTTTAATTTGAACTCTATAGTCTGTAGCTGTTCCTGATGTTTCAAAAGCAGTTGGTTTAATTCTCATAGGTGTAGCAAAAACAAAGCCACCTACAAAAGATGTTGTGCTATCTTGTAATCCAGTTCCCCAAAATCCTTCGCCAGTTGCTCCAGAATCATTTTTATATTTTTGATAATATCTTTGACATAATCCTAAAGTTTGATGAATTGGTAATTGTTCAAAAGTAGAAGCATTTGAACCTACCTCTAATTGTACTTTTGATATTGTTCCAGTTGCAAATTCAACAGTTAAATTAGTACCACCTGTTGCTGTGCCTGTTACACCAGAAGCTGCTAAAGAACCTGAATCAATCTTTCCTTGTGCTGTTCCAGTCCAAGATAAAACATGAGTACCACTTTGCAAACTTGCACCTTCAACAACTTGTTGTAATGTACCAGCAGTAATTGTTATAGTAGTAACATTTGCTGATGTTGCAAATGTATAAGTAGCTCCACCAGAACCAGCTTTCCATCTATCATGACCATAAACGCCAGCAGATAAAGATACAGTTCCTGAAACTGCTCTTTGGTTTATATCAAAATTACCATTAATAATTTTATTTTTTATTAATGATGTACCTTGTATAGTGCTGTCATTATATGTAACACCATTTGTTCCATTTATAGTTACTGACATTAGACTACACTCCATGTTGAGCCACTAGAAACAGTTACTGTTACACCACTTGCTACAGTAATTGGTCCAGCAGACATTCCATTATGATTTGCAGCTATTGTATAATTTGTAGCTACTTCATTTTTGTTTGTATAAATACCATTAGTCGCATTAAATTGTGGTGAGATTGCATCATTAGTAGAATCTTGAACAACAGCTTTTTCTGCTGGATAAGTACAAAATACATCACTTGTTCCAGCTAAAGTGATCTTGCTACCACTATTATTAGATTCTAATACTGTATCACGACTTAAAGTTGTACCTGATGCAGTATAAGTACCAAGACCTACTTCCCAATTATTACCACTTTTTATAGCGTAATAAGTTGTGTTGCTATTACCTATTTCAGCAAAGGACTGAAATCCAGTTGCTGCTCCAGCTAATGTCATAGTTCCTGTACCAGTAGTCGTAGTGGTTTCTTTTACTCTATCTTTTACAACGAGTGCCATGATTAATCCTCTATGCTAATGTTACTGTTAAATTGCCTGATGCTATTTTGAATACATCCCCTGAATCAATAGTTTTTGCTGCATCCAATGCTGTATGGTAAAGTAGGTTGCCACTAGAAGATGCATCCCAAAGACCTATCCATCCTACAGTTCCCCATGAGCCAGTAGCTGTTGGAAAGGTAGCATCTGCATCAGAAGCTACAGAACCACCTGTACCAGAAGCTGTTGCAAAAGAAGAAGCCACTCTAGCGTATGAACCACCAGAAACTTCTGTTCCAGTACCAGCATCTGTTGGGTTTGCTGTGTGTAAAGAAATGTATGGGTTATTTACTGCTGTAAAAGCTGACCCATTTAATGTTAAGTTTAGAAGCTTTACTTCTAAATAATCTGACATATCTGCCATAATAAATTACCTCGTTGTTAAAGTTATAGAAAGTGGTTGTGCAGGAAATTCTGATTCTGCATCTGATTTAGTTAAAGAATTTACTCCTCTGTCGTACAATGCTGCCCAAGTAGCAATTCTTTCATCATTCATCAAGAATGGTTCTGCTTCACCAAGTGCTGCATAAAGCAGTAAATCAGGTGTGTTTGCTAACCATAAGTTTGACGAAACTGTTGAACTCAAGTAATCAGGTTTAAAGAAATACAACATTTGAACTGTATATTCACCATCAGGAATTGGTGCAAATTGAAATTCACTTCCTAAAAGCGTATAGAAAGTTGGAATACCTGATGCTGTAGCTCTAGTATTTCTAAAGAAATTACTTGTGCTTTGAAAATTAACTGTTTGTATTGGGTCACTTGAAGATATATGAATATCTTTCATAGCCACAAAGTCTGCTGGTAATTCTACTGTAGCAGTTCCACCTGTGGTTGTTGTTGTAACCAATTTTAATGTTTGTCTAATACGCAAATCTCTACTTAATCTATCTTCTGCTAACCTAATAAATTCAGGTATAGATGCAGTTAAATCACTACGAGCTAAATAATTAGCTATTGTAGTTTGTAAAGTATCATAGTCTGTAAAAAATGCCATTTAGATTCTGCCCTGTTTTGTTCTAAAAAATCTATTGTCTGGATGATTTAGAAATTCTTTAAATTTTTTAACATCAATGATTTTAAAACCTTGCATTATTTTCTTATGGTTTAAATCATCAATTACTGTCATTGGTATAGATGCAATTTTATTATCAAACATTTCATTACCCCATCCTGATGATTTGGTAATAATTTCTTCTTTATTAGTTTCAATAATATCTGTTACATCTTGTTTTGTTTCTATCACATAACCATCATTGTCATGGTCATTATGTTTTGTTTGGTGTCTGTATTTTATTGGTTTTGACCAAGCGTTTTTAAACTTAAAATCTTGTGCCATAATTATCCTTAAAAATAGATATGCCCACCGAAGTGGGCAATACCTAAATACTTAATGTGTAATTAAGCGTTTAAATCAGCAACGATTGCGTGTGCTGCTTCATTATTTACTTGCAGAGTTAATTCTGTAAGCATTTGATGCTTTTCAGCATCACCAGTTTTAGCTAATAGATTAGACTGGAATGGTCTTAAAGTTGCTAAAGACAACATTGTTGGGTCTAAAATAAGAGCTTGTTCACCATTGTTTGATGCATAATCAGAAGTCATGAATCTTTCTGGAATTACTGAAAGCATACCAAAGTCTGATAAATATACATCTGCTGCACCTACAATAGCTGCTGCTTTTGTAGTAGTACCTGCATTAGGTGTATTAACACGATTAGCTGCAATACCAGAAAAAGCTGATACTTTAATTTTCTGGTTAGGTGGAACAACTAACATAGTTGGACTACCACCTGAATTAAACGCTGCTTTCATAGCAGCTTTTAAAGCTACTTCTGTAAACGCTGCTGTAGTACCAGTTGAAGTTGCAGTTCTAGCTGCTGAACCAGGAGGATTCGCTGGAGCTGCTGGCGAACCTGTACCTACTGTAGTCCAGTTAGTTCTGATCCAAGTTTGAATAGAAGCCATCTTTGGTGCTGTACTACCTGCTGATGTTACTGGAGCAACATTACCAAGAATAGCGTACTCAATATCTCGTTTTAGTTCTTGACCTGCTTTAGCTAACTGATAAGCTGTTTCTGTCTTACGACCAGCTTTATCAACTGAATCAAGAGTACCAGTTACATTAACTGTTTTACCTAAAATTTGAGTTCTGTTAGTAGCTCTAACTGTAGGAACTGCTGTAAATGCTGCTGCATCTGCACCTTCGACAAGAGCTGTATTAGCTGCTGCACCTAGTGTATCTGTTTGCCACTCATGTAGAGTAGCTGTTGCTTTTGTTTTTCCGATAGAAGAAACTACAGGAGTTTCTGTCGGAGCAATATTGTATATGGTGTTGGATAAATCCTCACGCATACCAATTGCTTGATAAGTATGAAATGAAGCCATAGTTATATTTTCCTATTAAATAAAGTTTTCAAATAAAGCTGCTGCATCCCTAGCATCACCAGTTCGCAGTAACTTGTTCTGTTGTTTTTTCTGTTTCTCGGTTACAGTCTGCTTTACTTTAGCTCCACCTTTTAAAGTTTTTGGAGCTTTTGCGACTTTCTTCTTTACACCTGATTTAGATGATTGAAGTTTATCCCATTGTGCTGCTTTGTGTAACACTAAAACATGGCGAGAATCATAGACTTGAGATAACTCTTCATCTGTGAAACCAACCTTTTTCCCATAATTGCGAATCTCATTTCTGATCTGTTCGCCTTTGGCTTTGTCTGAAAACTCTGGCAAGGATTGTGTTAGTTTTTGTGCTTCATTTGCTACAAACTTTTGCATTTCATCTGCCCTTACTGCGTTTTGCTCTTGAGCAAGGCGTTCTCGTTCAGATTGCACTTGTTGTAACTGTTCTTTCTTTTCGGTCATTTCTGCGACCTTAACTGCATATCCTATTGGGTCGTTCTCTTTCATAGCTGCTAAATCTTCTGGACTGTCATTAGTACCAGTCAAGAATTGTTCAACTGCTTGTAGTTTTTGAGCATAATCATCTCTTACTTTTCTAGCTTCAATAATAGCTTTAGCTTCTTGTTCAATGACTTTACGCTGTTCAGCTACTTCTTGAGTTTTTTTAGTGTAGTCAGAGCCAAGTTGATAAGATTTTTTAAGTTCATCAAGGGTAACTTCTTTTTCTTCACCTGCTGCTTTAACTGTGAAAGTTTGTTCTTCCTCAACTACTTCTTCATCTTCTTCAATCTCGGATTCATCTTCGACTTCAGCTTCTTCTTCTACTTCTTCAACTTCTTCAAGTTCTTCAGTTTCTGGTTCAGCTTCAGTTTCAGTTTCTTCTACTTCTGCTTCTTGTGTATCTTCTTCCTTTTCAGTTGGTTGCTCGTTAGAGTCCTCTGGTGTGGATAACATACCCTCAAATGCAGATGTTGCTTCGTCTACTGATAGAGGTAAATTACTGTTTCCACTTTCTACTGGTGTAGAAGTCGTGGTATCTTCACTCATTTTATTTCCTTATGCCATCTAGGTGTGGCGTTCCCATATAGGCAAAATGCCTATAATATTGTCCATGATTTATCCTTAATCTTGTCGCTATCGACTACAGATTGAAGTCTAGTCATCATGCTATCTATTGCCTTAATCCTTTGATAAGCTCTTTCTCTTGTAGCTACATCTTCTGGATTAGAATTTTCTATATCTGCGTAACACTCTTTAATCATCTCTTGTATTTCATTAATAAATGATTGAGTATTTAATACACTTTTTATTTCTGCTTGTTTATCCATTTAACCTGCAATGTTTTTAATTTTATCTAAAGCATTTATAAGTTCTTTAGATTCAGTTACTCTTGTTTTGTCATTATCGCTTTGTGATTTTTGTGCTAATTGCATTTCTTTAAGAGCCATTTCTTTTTCAAACTGCACTTCTTTTTGTTGCAGTTCTAACATTTCTTTTTGCACTTTTAATTCTAGCTCTTGTTTTTCTAATTCAAGTTGAGCCATATCAGATTGCATTTTCATTTCTGCTTTTTCTTTTTCTACTTGTGCAAGTATTTTAGCTGCTTCAGTATTAGGGTCTGATTGTGGATTTTCTGCTTGTTGTTGTGCTAATTGATCTGACTGTTCTTGTGTAATATCTTTTAAGAATCCAGATTCATCTTTAAATCCTGCCATGTTTACAAATTTAGCTAATGTATCTCTGTATTGTTTAAGACTTACTAATGGGTTTGCAAGACCATATTGAGTAAGCATTTGTTCTTGTTTATCCAGAACCATTTGCATAACACCTAATTGTTCAGATTTACTACCAGTACCTAAACCTACATTAACTGTTACATTGTATTCTGTGTTCCATTCTCTAGGATTCATTGGAACAAATTTATTATTAATTTTAATAATTCTTTCTTTGTCTTGGTATTTACATACAAGTTGTAAAATACCTTTCATTAAAGTTGTTATTCCTGTATCAGCAAAGATACGAGCTATAAGTTCTATTTTTCCCCCTGCTGCACTTGACATAGCAGCAACTGCTGTAGCTGTTACATTCTGTAATATGTTAGGGTCTAATCCTTGTGATGCTTCGCTTATGCCAGTTCTTTTAGCTTGAACATCATCTAAATACTCAAGCATAGGAAATGATTGTCCAGCACTAGATTGTACTGTTAAAGGAACTAAAGCATTTGGATTCTTAATTCTAATTATTCCACCTGCTGTAGATGTAAGAAGATCATCTAAATTAACTTGTCCCTCAACTGCACCTACTCTGTAATTATTAGTTAGATATAAATTATCTAGCATTTGTCTAGTGATAGTAGATTGGATTAATTGTAAATCCATAGTTCTATCAGCTAATGATTCACCAAAGAATTTATGTGGTACTGGGAAAGGACATATAGAGTGGAATGGTTGATAATCACATTCTTCGTGCATAAGCACTTTATTATCTGCGTAACAAACTCTATGCCTTTCAGCTACACCATCACCATCTAAATCAGCACGAACATAACATTCGTAGTATTCAACTACTTCCATACTTTCATTTTCGGTGCTGTTATTATTAAATGGTTCTTCACCTGCTGAATATCTTGCTACTCTTTCTGGAGTAAAATCTAATGTATCGCCAGTAGATAATTCTGCAACTACATCTGGGTCATATCCCATAGCAATTAGATCAGAACGAGTCACTAAACTTCTTTGTGCTACAAATTCTGCATCCTCAATAGTAATAGCTCTTTTATCAATTAAAAATTCTTCTGGAGCAACTGACTCTATTTTAACTTTAGAAAAATCTTTTGTTCGTTTGCATTTTACATTGTAATAAACATTTACAATCGGTGGCACTTCCATCATTAATGGTTCACCTAATTCATTAATCATAGGTTGTCCCATTTCATCAACTGCTGGTTGTGGCTCTTGTTCTATAACTTCTTCTACAGCATCTTGCTCAACGACTTCTATTTCTTCGTCTTGCATAAGCATTGTTAATTCATCTTCTGTTAGGTTCTGGTACTTCTCTTTAGTGGTATCTTTTTTATCATCCCAATATGCTTTTAATACACCTACTTTTTGACAAAGAGCATCCCACATCATGTCATGCAACAATTCAACCCCATTGTTATCTTTATAAAAAATGTGATTTACATACTGTGTTGCTTGTTCTGCTAATTCCCCATCACCATCATTAACTGGTTCAAAGACTACAGCGTTATTAGATTGAGTAAATACTTTCATTAGTTGTGGTAATGCACCATCAACTGCATCTGCAACTTGACTGGTTACAACTTGACTGCGACCCTCAACCTCGTTTCCATAAGGTTGTCTCATGTAATACTCTAGAGCTTTCTGTCTTTCTAAAGAGGTATCAGTTGCTACATAACCTAAAGAATCATCAATATGAGAGCCAACAATATTAACTAATTCTCGGCTTTCATCTGAATCTTGATTTGTCATTTTTTTATCGTATGCCATTTATACTATCCATTGTTTATTAATTTCAAGAGGTTTATTCCATCCATCATCTGTTTCGTTTAATCCCACTGCTAAATATCTAAATGAATCAGCAGCATGACTTGTAAAATCATGTAAAGGCTTATCAAAAAATACATCTCGTTTTTCATCATAAGTTCTACGATAATTCCTTAATAGATCAACTGCATCTTTAACTTTCGTATTGAACCAACATCTTGGTAAGATTCTGCGTACAGCTTGTATGCCATCATCAATTGATAACTTTGGTACAACTCTGCAATTTAATCCAGCTTCTTCTAATACTTCAAGCCTAGACTTTCCTGTTCCTAATTCTCTTACTTGTATATCATGAGGGAGTAATTGCTCTGCTGTATCGTATCGGTTATCCCTCAACCAATTAATATAATAATCTAATCCCTTACCATGATTCTCTAAATAATCTATGATGTGTATTTCTTGTCCTGCTGACTGTGCCACAAATAATGCACTACTATCACCCATTCCTAAATCCCATGAAACGAATGTTTTGCAAATATCATCACGAATTACACTATCGTTTATCTGTTGCTTAAACTCTAAATCGTTTATAAGAGTACCATAGTAAGCACCCTCTACTGGTGTGTGGAAGTTTACCTCAAACTCTTGTGAGTATTTATCCTCACCCATTTCTTTGAGTGCTGCATCTAATTCTTCTTGGTCTACTAACCCAGTTTTACTGGCTTTGAACTCTAATAGCTTCCATCCATCTTTGCCAGTAGCTGCTTTATCTCGCAATGTAGCAAAATGGTTTCTGCCTTTAGGTGTACCTATAAACATTACAAAACCTTTTCTATCTGCAATAGCAGGTCTTATAATCTCACTAAATAAGCTAGGGTTAATTTGAGCATACTCATCAATCACTACACCATCTAAATATATTCCTCGAAGTGCATCAATGCTATCTGCACCATACAAACTTATTCTACGACCCATAAAGTCTGATCGTAGCTCTGCAATATTATTTATAGCTTTTAATGGTCTTGTGTATTCTGTTAGCATATCCCATGCTATTCTTTTTGCTTGACTATAAGTTGGTGATATAAGAGCAAATCTTGGATTCTTTAACTCACAATTCAATGCACTATGTATTAATTGGTTTATTGCACCAACAGTCTTACCCATTCTTCTATGTGCTACAACAACTGTAAACCTATTATCTCTTACAGACTTATGAATCTGCTTTTGAGGTTCTCTGGGTACATATCCAGTATTAATCGTTGTCATTGATTCCAGTAATAACCTTAATCATTAATGGTTCATCACTATCGCCAGATATTTTTGATTCTTGCACCACTTTGCCATCAGTTCTATCTAGCACTTCTTTGATAGCATGGACATCACCATCTTCTGCTTTTTTTATTAAAGCATCAACTACTTTGTTAGCTCTTATAGCTTCATCTTGTATTAACTTGCGTTTAAGTGTATTCCCAAGCAACCTATTGATTTTGCTAGAATTTGTATTTCCTTTATTTACTTCTGAACTGCGTTTAGCAGCTAACTCTTTTCTTTCTTCTTTGTCCATTGTTATGTAACTCTCTTTCGAGGTCGTTACCCTATGTTAATATTATTTCATTTTAAACACAATCTTGTAAAGTTTCAAACCATTTGCGTAATTTTTCTCTTTCTTCTTCTTCTTCTTTTTGTTTTATTGGTTCAGGTTCGTCAGACATTACGCTTTCTCACATCTTTGTATGCGTAAACATCCTAGATCAATTATAAAATATTTATATTTTACTATAGATGAATTAGAAAGGGTTTTATCATCTTCGTACCACTCTACCCCAAAATGACATCCTACAAATAAATGACATGACCACATAATTTACATCCTAAATTTTAAAGATTCGTTAGCTGATGCTGCAATAGCTTCAGACATAGTTCTTTTTGAATAATCTATTTTTTTTTCTTTAGACTTGATAGCAGCTACTGCTTTTTTTTGTTTTTTAATCATTAGTTATTTTTCACATAAAAAAAATCCCACCGATTAAAGTGGGATCAAAGGAGTATTGAGAAATTGCAAGGTGCAACTTCCCCACCTGCCGATTATATCAAAAAATAAATTTAATTGCTATTGTTTTTATTTAAAATCGTTAAAAATACTTTTCCACGATTTGCCAGTTTCTATCTTTGTATAAATGCTAACTAATACAAAACTAACTATACTAGCACCTAGCAAATAAATATAAAATACTATAATAAATGCTAAATCTGAATCTGATAAACTAGGTAACCATTCCATCTTAATAACCTCCATTATTTTCCTCCTTTTTTAAAGCAAAGCATCATAACCTTTCTTCATAATATAATCATAATGACTTTGTGCTAGTAAATTTTCTAATCCAATTTTCTCTACCAGCTTATCTATTTCTTTTGAATCATGATCTGATAAATCACCATAATTTGTTATGGCATCAAGACCTATGTTTTCAATTTCCATTGAATAGCCTGTAGGACTATCACCTGTTCCATACATATCTCTTTCTTCAGAGATATTTCCAAAACCAACTTCTACTTCTACATCAATATATTCTAATTTCCCTTTATATTTAACTGGTACTTCTTCTAATTCTAACCATATGCAAGACATAACTTACCCCCTTTTATTTAATTCATTTAATTTACGAATTGCGTTATTAATTTTTTCTATATCAAAATCACTTTCTTGATCTACCTCTTTTTTATTTTTTTGATTTTGGTATTCTTCTTCAAGTAAATTCTCATATTGCTGTTCTAAATAATCGTTATGTAATGAACTCATTTTATTACTCCTTTGTTAGGCTACATTGTTAATTACAAGATTAGTCAAAGTTTGGTCAAATTGATCAATATCATTCCAAACAAAATAATTTTCTACTCCATCAGTAAGATGGGTGTTATGAACTTTTTGATATGCCTTATTATATTCCACATTAAATTGTGATTCTTTTAATGATATAAAGCCATGAATTTTTAACTGTTTAATTGCGTAATCCATTATCTTATCAGTCACTTTCATATTTAATACTCCTTTGTTTATTTATCCTACATAAACAATATTACGCTCTTTTATATTAATTGCAAGTCTTTTTACAAGTTATTTTATTAATGGTTATAACAAAAAACTTTACAAATCTTTTTAAGTGTGTTAGGATGGTTTTGTTAGTAGGAGTCCTACTAATAGTTTTATAGTTCTTTAACAACAAAGGAGAAACAAATGGCTTTAATAAATAAAGCAAATACAAAGGCAGCACTTTTGCAAATGTCTCAAGAATATAGAAATGGAAAATTTACTAGAGTTTCTAAATCATTATTAGATGAAATTGAGATCAAACAAAGACTACTTATGATTGACATAGTAAAAAGTCATCCTTCAATTGGTGTTACTTTAATGAAATAAGGAAAATTAGGGAGCTTAATTGCTCCCTTTTTTTAACTTAAATCAACGATTTTAGAGGTATATCTGCCATTTAATTATCCCTCTTTTTGCTTCTAGCACTAACTCTTTTTTTCTTTAGTTTAGTATCTTCATTTTTTTTCTTGCGAAAAATTCGATCATAATTAGAAGCAAATTTAGCTTCATCTGTTGGTCTGCGACTACTTCCTTTACTCATCTTCCTTGTCCTTTATAAAGCTTAAAGGTTCTCTTTTTGTTTTTATTCATAGAACTCGTCTTTGGTTTATGCGAACTTAATTGTGTTCTTTTAAATGTTGGCTCATAAACTTGAGTAGGTTGTTTAAATCTTTTAGCCATTTAAAATAATTACTTCCTTAACACAAGTATGAGTTTGCCAATCAGTATAATTTTCTGCTGCATATTCAAAAGCACTTTTGCAACTGCTGAATGAACCAGCATAAACATTTTCTGATTGTAAGCCACTTAAACTTACTAACAAAATATATTCAATCATTACTTCCTCCTGTAAATTGTTTACCTACAAAACCACAAGATTGTACTTCTCTAATAGTATCAAAATCAAATTGACTAGGTTCTTTATGATTAGGTGGTATTAATGTATATTCTTTTAATGTGCAACTAGCTGCTTTATATTCTGAACAGTTTTCTTTGAAATAGATCATTGCTGTAGGGCAGTCAATGAAATTCCCTACATATTCTAAATCATCATAGTTTCCTGACAAGCTAACAGTTAAGACAAAAAAACCTTCTGCTAACATAATTTCCTCCTATTTATTTAATTTTTTTTCTAATCCATATTCACTATTAGCATTTAATAAATTATCAAAATTAGATTTTCTTATTAATTTATTTCCTTTAAATGGTTTGTAATCTACATGATGATGCCATCTGTTAAAACGCCATACAACTTTTGCTACATCTGGATGCATATCTTCAAGCATCTGTGATTTATTTTTAGTGCCTTCCCCACTATAAAACTCTTTCGTGTTACCACCTTTAATTTTTTGTGTTGCCATTTTGCCTTGTAAAAAAGCATTAAATTGCACAGTACACAATCCATCTTTTAAAACTCTTAAAGATAAATCTGTATCTTCATTATATCTTCCACGCCATCTGTATGGAATATTGTTTTTTATTAACAAACAACTATAAATTCTAGTATTTGTAATAATGACAGGTCTGGCTTCATGAGAATGACAAAAGTTGGCATAATTTAATCCAGCTATTGCAAGATTTTCGTATCTTAAAACAAAATCTTCGCAAACATAAAACATTGTGCCATCATTACACCGAATCTTGTGATTGTTGTTAAACCTTTCAAACGATTCTAGGTTATCATCCATTACCCAATGCCATTCATGGTTTTCACTTATAGAATGATCCCACGCAAAATTTCTAGCAGCGCCTGGCCCTACTCTTGGGTCGTTGTCTTTCCAAAAAGTATCATAATTATCTTTATATTTTTTTGGAAGCACAAGCAATTTATCAGCTCCTACTAATTTTGCATACTGTTTATATTCTGATTCTTCTACAATCATTCTAAAAGGAACATTCATATCTAACAATGTTTTGCTTGTAGGATTTTTTTTGTACCTTCCTTTACTTACTATGTAAATTGGAAATCTAGGATTTTTTGGTGTATTTGATACATAACGAAATTTGCTTGATTTTTCTTTTAAAGGATACCAGGCTTGTTTTTCTTTTAAACCCTGATTACCATCAAAAACTTTTTCATTATTGTAAGCGTGTTTTTTTACTATAGTTTTAAATTTTTCGTAATCTTCTTTATTTCTAAACTTAAATGTTGCAGTAATTTCTGGACAAGGTTCATTTATATTATTATATTCTGGCAAACTTTCCCATTCCCATATTTGATTGTTGCGAAATGAATCATTTGTAATTATTAAATCATCAAATAAATCTTTTTCTTCACCCATCACATTTTCCTCTAATTTTACATATATTAATCATGGTTATTCCTCCAATTTATTCAATACCCACTCTAAAAGTTCTTGTTCTGTACCATACTTTTCTTGCCATGTTTTAGGTGCATGATGAAAACCATCATTGCCTTGATGATGTTCCCAGCATAAAGGTAATACCATATAGTGAGTATTCTTTTGTCCTGTTCCCATTCCAGACCTTATGTGATGACAATTTGCTGGTAATGGATCATCAACTCCATAATGTTTTCTGCATATCACGCAACCAAAATTACTTATTTTATTAAGCCAATTTTTTTCGTCTTTTGTTTTAGATTTTTTCTTCATTTAATTTAAACCCATATTCTCTTGCAAAATCTTTAACTTTTTCTAGGTATTCGTTAAATTCTTTTACATTTAATTTAGTAGTGCTACCAATAGTCATTACTTTTAAATTCTTGATCTGCTTTTCTTCAGATAGTAATTTATATAATAACACTTCGTGCATTTCATTTTTAGACTGTAATCCAAAATAGTTTGCAAGTTCTGTAACTAATCGCCAGTAATATTCGTTCTGATCTAACGACCTTGTAGATTTATATGGTGTTATTTTTACAGTCCAAAGTTGTTCTGGGTCTAATTCTTTTAATTTAGAAATCAATCCATCTAAATTATTTTTAGATAATGTAAAATTCATAATTGTTTCCTTGTCATATTGCCGACCAGCTCTTGAATTTTTTTACTTATTTTTTCTCTGTTCTCTTTTGACATAGGTTTTGGTTTTGCTAATTTAGGTTGCTGTGCTGCTATCAACTCTTGGTTTTTAATTTTACAAAATACTATAATATCATATGGTGTCGGACATTTATTATTTTCCCTTGTCCATTTATCAAATGATTGACTTACAATTTCCATAGGATATTTGTCTAGCATCTGCCACCAAACTCTTAATAAATTTTGGTCTGCGTGTCGTCTATTGTAAATCTCAAATAAAGTATCAAGCATTTCTTTAAATTGTTGTTTTTCATTATTTATCAAAATGTACCCCCCTCTGTTTTTTCATCTAGCCATCTTTTACCATTTATGTAAGTAGTAGGATGTGGAATAAAAGCTCCATTTTCTTTAAACCATTCTTTGCTTTCTTTCTGCCATGTTAAAGTTTTTAATACAAGATCAATATTAGGTTTATGTTTTATCCATGCTATTTCAGCTTTACCCTTACCTACTTTCTTTGGATACTTATTCCAGAATAATTCAAACCCATTATCTACCTCTATCTCTTTCTCTACTCTTTCTCTTACTCTTTCTCTTACTCTAGGCAACCGATTCGGCAACGTATCGGCATCATCTCGTAAAACAAATGTTGCCAACTGGTCTAACTGCTTGTTTATAAAAGATTTATCCTTTCTTAACCGATAAGAAATTTCATCAACTGATGGTAAAGTACCCTCTTTTTCTGATGCTAATAACCATAATTCAATTAGGGTTGCTTTGTTACTATCAGTTAAATTACTCCAATCAAAATCATCTAAAATCTTTCGATAAAGTTTGATCCAAATAACATTTCTATCTGGTCGTAATGGTGGTTGAAACTCTTGCCAATTTTTAATCTTAAACATTATTACCCCTTTGTATTTTAGTTATGCTTTTTCAACTTCTGCTTTAGCAGTCATAATAACTTTAGGTTTATCAGTTATTCCAAGTTTAGCACTTCTATATTTATGCTTAATCATATAAACTCTAGCTGGAGGTAATTCTTTGTCAGGGTTCTTTGAGTAATGCTGAACTGCTTGTACAGATAGTCCAAGATGTTCTGCCATCTTTCTTCTGCTGTTACCATATAATTTAATTGCTTCGTTATAAGTCATTTGTTTTCCTTTTTGTTTATTAAATATTAGATCCTTATATTATGTCTTTTGGTGTTCTATCTTCAAAATCTTCAGAATTGCTATAGTAATCCCCATAACCTAGATCCTTTCTTTTTTCAAATATTTCAACTTTATCTTTATACCAATCTAATGGAATAAATTTTCTTTTTAAATATTCACTATATTTTTTTATCGCCTTTTCTTTGTTGGCAGATATAAATATTACTTTGTTGCTATCTACTCCATGTACTGAATTTCTATCTATAATTGCGTATGTACTCATAATATTCATTCCTTATTGAGTGCGAAGTAGCACCATGCAGACATTATAAACATACTTTAAAATAATTTGCAAATAAATTTGACATTTAATTTTATTTTCTATAATATGTTTTTGTAAGTTAAATAAAGGAGTAATAAATATGAATATCAGAACTGTAGGATTGTTTGATAAAGTTGAACCAACATTAGAACAAGCTCAAAGTTTAGTAGGTGGTTATGTTGAAAAAATTACTTTGGCTAATGGTGATGTTCTTTTAATAAATGAAGAAGGATTACTAAAAAAATTAGAATTAAATATTACAGCAACAGATTTAGCAGGATTTCCAATTGTAGGCGAAGCAATATTAATAAAGAAAAAAATTTTAAAAAACTGGTAATTAAATAAAGGAGTAATAAATATGAAAGAATTAATAGCAATACAGCAAGAACTTAAAGCACCAAAAGGTCAGATAAATAAATTTGGCAATTATAAATACAGAAGTGCAGAAGATATTTTAGAAGCAGTTAAACCTTTATTGGCTACACACAACGCTACTATATTAATTACAGATGAAGTTAAGTCTGCAAATGAACATATATATATTGAAGCAACTGTTGTATTTCAAGTAGGTGAAAATGCTATCAGCGTAAAAGCTCAAGCAGGTATTAATCCAAATCGCAAAGGTATGGATGTAAGTCAGTCGTATGGATCGTCAAGCTCTTATGCAAAAAAATATGCTTTAGGAAATCTTTTATTATTAGATGATACTAAAGATGCAGACTCAAAAGATAATACAGAAGAAAATAAACCGTCTACAGAAAAAGAACTTAAAGATGCCAAACAAACTTTAAGAGAAGCTCATGAAATGGGATCATTAACAAAAGCGTATCATGAGTTACCAAACATTCAAAAAACTGAATTAAGAGATTTTGCTAATGAACTCCGAACATCTTAAAGATAATCGTAGGCATAATATTGTCACAGCTAGTCAAGCATACTCTGTTTTGTTTGATAGAAAAAAGCTATGGCGTGAAAAAACTTTTAGGGCAAAACCTTTTGAGGGTAATGAAATGACACAATGGGGAAATGACAACGAAGAAAATGCTTTGTTAGCTTTTGAAAAACACATGAATGATATATGTGAGAATGGTAATAAGTTAATAGTGCATCCAGATTTACCCATAGGTGCTTCAGCAGATGCTTTTTTAAATGGCATACCTGTTGAAATTAAATGCCCTTACACTCAAAAAATTTATCCGACTATACCAGATAGGTATTGGGTACAGATGCAGATACAGATGTTATGTAGTAATGCAGTTGCAGCACATTTTGTTGTATGGACTCCAGATGACTTTCATACAGAGTTGGTGCAATACGATCAAGAATTTATTGACTGGTACATACCTAAAGCTCAAGATTTTATTAGCTATGTTCAAGATAATAAAGAACCACCTCGCTATAAGAGGAAACCAAAGTTTAATTTTAATAAGGGGAAATAACATGGCAACAATAGGAATTTCAGCAAGTATAGATGTTAGCAAAATTGACAAAGCTAAATTAATTAAAGGGAAAAAAGGCACTTACTTAAATATTACAGCTTTTGTGGATATTGATAACAAAGATCAGTATGATAATAATGGCATGATTACGCAATCAGTTACATCAGAAGAAAGGGAATCTGGTGTAAAAGGCGT
>PVBE010191825.1_pt1 | contig 17143 bp, 17 predicted proteins | sample 1631181 | NCBI WGS metagenome assembly PVBE01 (sample SAMN08397723, study PRJNA350692) | Marine metagenome, whole genome shotgun sequencing project. | isolation source: water | place: Pacific Ocean | collected 2012-04 | reverse complement strand
TTGAGCGCCAGGATGCGGCGCGTTTTTCCCTGCTGTTGTCCATTCCGGCCATTGTCGGCGCCGGTACTCTCAAAGGTCTTGAACTCTATCAAACGGGCGACCCCGTGTTGAACGGTGTGGTTCTTACGGTCGGCGGGCTGGCCTTTCTTTTTGCCCTTGTTGCCATCAGTTTGCTGATGGTCTGGCTTAGACGGGCGAGCTTTACGCCATTTGTCGTCTATCGCTTTTTGCTCGGTGGCGCCTTGCTTTATTACGTTTACGGTGCGCCGGGTCTTTCCTAGCTAACCAACTAACCAGTCCTATTTGTCATTTGAACAACCATATTTTATTGACTTTCTATATTTTTAATTCTAGATTATAGAAAATTATATATAAATATATAATTCTAAAGTGACTAAATGGCTCTGAGTATCAAAGATGATGACGCCGACAGACTGGCCCGCGAACTGGCCATGACGACTGGCGAAAGTCTAACCACCGCGATACGAAAGGCGTTGGCGGAACGGTTAAAGCGGATCCCCCCCCTGAACCAGGGTCGGTCACTGGCCGACGAGCTCAACGAAATTGCCGAACGGTGTGCAGCGCGTTTGAATGATGATCTCCGGACGCCGGATGAGATCATCGGCTACGACATTCGGGGGGGAACATAATCGTGGTTCTGGATAGTTCCGCCGTCATTGCCATTCTTTATGGCGAACCTGAGCAGCGCCATTTCAATAGCCTGATAGAGCGTGATCCCGTTCGCTACATGTCAGCCTTGAACCTGGTGGAGTCTTCCATTGTCTTGTTGAACCGTGATGAGGAACTCGGCTGGGGTGAGGTCGATTTGTTTGTAGCTAAGGCTGAGATTGAAATTGTCGCTGTCGACGGCAATCAGACAGAAATTGCCCGTGCCGCCTTTCGCCGGTTCGGCAACGGCCGCCATCGGGCGGGACTGAATATTGGCGATTGTTTCTCCTATGCCCTTGCCAAGGCGAGAGCTGAACCGTTGCTTTGCAAAGGCGACGATTTTCAGCATACCGATATAGAAATTATTACGTGATTACGGTCAGACGCCTTTATATTCGGTAGCAGTTTACTATTTAGATTGTCTATTTTAGTAAACTGTCACCGATATAGAGTGCCCCTGGGATTTCAAATTATATCGACACAATGCCGGTTTCGTCGGCTTCGATATCAAAGGCAGCTTTCATGAGCGCCTGAGTATAAGGCTCGTTGGGGGAATCGAAGACGGCATCCGCTGGTCCCGCTTCCACCACCTGACCCCGCCGGATGACGATCAAATCATGAGCCAGCGCGCGCACCACTTTAAGGTCATGGCTGATGAAGATGTAGGCCAGATCGTACCTTTTCTGCAGGTCCCGCAACAGCTCGACAATCTGCGCCTGTACCGACATGTCGAGGGCTGAAGTCGGTTCATCCAGTACCATCAGTTTCGGTTTGAGTACCAGGGCGCGGGCGACGCAGATGCGCTGGCGCTGGCCGCCGGAAAATTCATGGGGATAACGGTCCATGGTTTCCGGGTCCAGATCCACTTCTTGTAAAACGTCGGCCACCAGCTTACGCCGGTCTGCGTAGGTTTCACCAAGACCGTGTACCAGCAAACCTTCTTCAATGACCTGGAATACCGATAGCCGTGGGTTCATGGAGCCAAAGGGGTCCTGGAAGACGATCTGCATTTCCCGGCGTAGAGGCCGCATTTCCTGCCATCCGCAGGCCTGAATATCTTTGCCTTCGAAGGTGATGTCCCCGTGGCTGGTTTCCAGACGAAGCAACGCCCGTCCCAAGGTGGATTTTCCCGACCCCGATTCGCCCACCACACCCAGTGTGTGCCCGGCCATCAAATGCACGTCGATGCCGTCCACCGCCTTGATGTGGTCCACAACCCGTTTAACCACACCTTTCTTGATGGAGAACCAGACGCGGACATCCTTGGCCCGCATGATTTTGGGTGAGTCCATTGGCACCGGATCGGGCCGACCTTTGGGCTCGGCAGCGAGTAGATGCTGGGTATAGGCGTGGGTGGGATTCTCGAACAAGGCTTCGGTCTTGTTTTCCTCGACGACCTTGCCCTCGCTCATGACATAAACCCGGTCGGCCATGCGTCGGACGATACCCAGATCGTGGGTGATCAGCAGCAGGCCCATATCAAGTTCTTGGGTCAGCTCTTTCAGGAGTTTTAGTATCTGGGCCTGTACTGTTACGTCCAAAGCCGTCGTCGGTTCGTCAGCGATCAAAAGTTCCGGCTCGTTGGCCAAGGCCATGGCGATCATGATGCGTTGCTGCTGACCGCCGGAAAACTCGTAGGGGAAAGCATGCAGCCGGGATTTGGCTTCTGCCATCCCAACCAGATCAAGCAACTCCTCCACCCTCGCCCGCGTTTTTTTGGGCGTCATTTTTTTGTGTAAATGGAGAACCTCGCTAATCTGCTTTTCCAGACTGTGCAAGGGATTGAGGGAGTTGATGGGCTCCTGGAAAATCATGGAAATACGGTTGCCACGGATAGACCGCATTTGGCTTTCCCCGGCTTCAATCAGTTCTTTGCCGTCGAACCGAATGCTGCCGCTGGGATGTGTTGCCAATGGATAGGGCAGCAGTTTCATCACTGATAATGCCGTCACCGATTTGCCGGAGCCTGATTCGCCCACCAGTCCGATGGTTTCACCGCGGCCAATCTCAAGGTCGACATGGAGCACGGCTTTCACCTCTTTGTTGCCGCTGCCGAAGCTTACGGATAGATCGGATATGTGCAGCATCTTTTCCATCTGTTAGTTCCTGAACGTCTTTCTGGGGTCGAGGGCATCGCGTACCGCTTCGCCGATGAAGATCAACAGGCTCAGCATCAGGGCAATGATGATAAAGGACGAAATGCCCAGCCACGGCGCCTGCAGATTGTTTTTCCCCTGATTGAGCAATTCGCCCAGCGACGCTGAGCCTGGTGGCAGGCCCAAGCCAAGAAAATCGAGAGCCGTCAGGCTGGTGATGGCGCCCGATAGAATGAACGGTAAATAAGTAATGGTCGCTACCATGGCGTTGGGCAGAATGTGCTTAAACATGATTTTTTTGTTGGAAACACCCAAAGCGCGGGCCGCCAGCACGTAGGTGAAATTCCGACTGCGCAGAAATTCCGCCCGGACCACGCCCACCAGGGCCATCCAGCTGAACAGCAACAGAATTCCTAGCAACAGCCAGAAGGAGGGCACGAACAAGGCAGACAGGATAATCAGGATATAGAGCTGCGGCATGCCGCCCCAGATTTCCATGAAGCGTTGAAAGAAGAGATCGGTCAGACCGCCGAAATAGCCCTGCCAGGCGCCGGCCGAAATGCCGACGATGGAGCTGAGAACCGTCAGGATCAGCCCGAACAGAACGGAAATGCGGAAGCCATAAATCAGCCGAGCCACCACGTCCCGCCCCTGGTCATCTGTGCCCAGCCAGTTCTTGGCCGTGGGTGGCGAGGGTGCCGGGGTGGGCAGGTCATAGACCACGGTGTCGAAGCTGTAGGGGATCAGCGGCCAGACGATCCAGCCCTTTTCCTCGATCAGTTCGGCAACTTCCGGGTCGGCGTATTCTGCTTCGGTCTCGAAATCGCCGCCGAAAGTGGTTTCTGGATAGGAAAACAATACGGGCGCATAGAGGCTGCCTTCATAGCCGATGAGTAACGGTTTGTCGTTGGCGATGAACTCAGCGGAAAGCGTGACGATAAAAAGCACCAGAAACACCCAGAGAGAAATATAGCCCCGCCGGTTGGCCTTGAAATTATCCAGACGGTGGCGGTTGATGGGGGTCATAGCGGGGAGAAATCTCCCAATTAAATTCATTGAGTCAAACCTCCCGTGCTTCGAAATCGATGCGGGGATCGATTATGTGATAGGCGATGTCACCGATCAGGTTCATTATCAGACCCAACAGGGTAAAGACATAGAGCGTGGCGAACATGACGGGATAGTCCCGGTTGATCACTGCTTCAAAGCCCAGCAATCCGATGCCGTCCAACGAGAAAATAATCTCGATCAGCATAGAGCCCGTAAACAGAATTCCGATAAAGGCGCTGGGGAAACCGGCAATGACGATCAGCATGGCATTTCGGAATATATGGCCATAAAGGATGCGGTTTTCCTCAAGCCCCTTGGAGCGCGCCGTAACGACATACTGCTTGTTGATCTCTTCCAGGAAGGAGTTCTTGGTCAGCATGGTCAGGCTAGCGAAGCCGCCGACCACCAGGGCGAACACCGGCAGGGCAATATGCCAGAAATAGTCAGCAATGCGTCCAGGCCAGGACAATGTTTCCCAGCCGGGCGAGGTCAGCCCTCGAAGGGGGAAGACGTCCAAGAAGGTGCCGCCGGCGAACAGCACGACCAAAAGGATCGCGAACAGAAAGTTGGGAATGGCGTTGCCGATGATCACCACGACACTGGTCCAGATATCGAATCTTTCGCCGTCCCGTACCGACTTGGCGATGCCCAGGGGAATGGAAATCAGATAGACCAATAACGTTGTCCACAGGCCTAGGGAAATGGACACCGGCAGTTTATTAATCACCAGATCAACCACGCTACGGTCACGGAAAAAACTCTCACCGAATTCAAACTGGGCGTAGTTTTTGACCATCAAGAAAAAGCGTTCATGGGAGGGCTTGTCGAAGCCGTAGAGTTTTTCGATTTCCCTGATCAATTCCGGGTCCAGCCCGCGGGCGCCCCGGTATTTGCTGGCCGCCGTACTGCCGCCGCCGCCCGGCTTCTGGGGTTGGACGGTGGTCTCGCCCTGGCTGGAACCGCTCACCCGGGCCGTTGCTTCCACCGATGTGCCCTGGATTTGGGCGATGGCCTGTTCCACTGGGCCGCCCGGCGCGAACTGCACGATAACGAAGTTGATGGTGATGATCCCCAGGAGAGTGGGAATGACCAGCAACAGGCGGCGGATGATATAGGCGAGCATGGGCGGCTATTTCTTGGAACTGCTCAACTGCGACGACAAGGCTTTTTCCTTGGCCTGGTCCACCCACCAGCCATCGAAGCCAAGCCCGTATTTGGGCGGCTTGGCCGGACGCCCGAACTTGTCCCAATAGGCTACCCGGAAACTTCTGATATGCCAGTGGGGTATAACGTAATGATTCCACAGCAGCACCCGGTCAAGGGCGCGGGTGCGTATGATTAGGCTTTCCCGGTCCGGCGCGCCAATGATTTTCTCGACCAGCTGGTCGATCACCGGATTCTTGATGCCGATGAAATTACGGCTACCGTTGCGGGCGGCGGCGGCGCTGCCCCAGAAATCTCGCTGTTCGTTGCCGGGCGACAGGGATTGGCCCATGCTGCCGGTCATCATGTCGAAATCGAAATCAGTCACCCGTTTCTGGTACTGGGCCGAATCGACAACCCGGATATCCATCTTAATGCCGAGGCGGCTGAGATTTTTTCTGACCGGCAGCGAGATGCGCTCGAAGGCGGGTGAAATGAGCAATAGCTCAAACTCAAAAGTTTTGCCGGTGGTTTTGTGGGTGAGTTTCTTGTTTTTGATCACCCAGCCCGCTTGTTCCAGCAGTTTCTTGGCCTGGCGCAGGTTTTTGCGGATGCGGCCGCTGCCGTCGGTGCTGGGCGGTTTATAGGCCTGGGTGAAGACCTCGGGCGGAATTTTGCCTTTGAACGGGATCAGGATGGCCAGCTCTTCCTTGGAAGGCAAACCACGCGACGCCAACTCTGAATTGGAATAGAAACTTTCGGACCGCATGTACTGGCCATAGAACAGGTTCTTGTTGGTCCATTCGAAATCGAAGGCGTAGGCCAGGGCCTTCCGCACCAGGGGGGCCTTAAATATCTCTTTGCGGGTATTGAACAGAAAACCCTGCATGCCCGTCGGGTTTTCGTGGCGGATTTCCTCTTTTTTAAAGAGGCCTTTTTTGAAGGCAGGCGAATCGTAACCGGTGGCCCATAGTTTGGAGGTGTTTTCCGCCCGGAAATCATAGTTGCCGGACTTGAAGGCTTCCAGCGCCACCGCCGAATCCCGATAGTAATCGATGCGTTGGCGGTCAAAGTTATGGCGGCCTACATTTACCGGAATATTAGCCCCCCAATAATCCTTCACCCGCTCAAAGGTAATGGAGCGGCCGGCCTCAAAAGACGCGATTTTGTAGGGCCCGCTGCCCAGAGGCGGCTCCAGCGTGGTTTTGGTGATGTCTTTCTTTACCCAGTAATGTTTGGGGATGATGGGCAATTGTCCGGTGATCAGGGGTAGTTCCCTATTCTCGCCCGGCGAAAACGAAAACAGCACCCGGCGCTCGCCGGCCTTCTCCGCCTTGGCCACATTGCCATAATAAAATTTATAAAAGGGCGAGCCTTTTCCCTTGAGGGAATTGAAACTGAAGATGATATCGTCAACAGTGATCGGTTTGCCGTCGTGCCAGCGGGCTTCCTGCCGGAGCGTGAAAGCGACCCAGGAGCGGTCGTCCGGCATTTCGACGCTTTCGGCGATTAGTCCGTATTCGGTGAAAGCCTCGTCCAATGAAGACGTTAGCAGCGTCTCATAAACCAGACCCGGGCCCAAAGCCCGGAAACCGGCTGCAGGCCGTCCTTTGATGATAAAGGGATTGAAGGAATCAAAAGCCCCAATGGCGTGCTCCCGTACCGTACCGCCCTTGGGTGCATTGGGGTTCACATAGTCGAAATGCTTGAAGTCCGGCCCGTATTTAGGGGCACCGTGCATGGCGATGCCGTGGACGGGAGTGGCTATCTTTTCAGCGGCGATCACCGGTGATATCAAAATAATAAATACGGAAAACCAGGCCCAAAGCCCCATCGGCAACACTCCCTGAATTCTAGGTTTTAATCGACCCACTATATACACCAATAACTAAGGCAATATTGTGATTGATCGGGCGCGTCAATCAAGTCTTTCCCTTTCCAGGTGCCGTTTTTTATCGAAGGCGGTATGGATTGATTGAAAATTGGGAAAAAATAGAGTCCTCCAGAGGAGAGCCTAAAAGATTAATATAAATAATCGCGCTTATTAGTTGCTGATCAGTCGATAACGACGTTCGTCATAAAGACTGCCGGTCAGCATATTCAGCACAAGTTGCGGATCGGCATTAACGCCATTTTTTGCCTTAATACCGGACGATTCATCGCGGGACGCTTTTTTCTCAGGAGTAACTTTTCTGTTTGGCTAGGCCATCGCCCTGCCGGTCTTTGTTGCCATCTACCTTTACCGTTGGGGACAACAATAATTGGAAAATTTGCTTCGGCTACGCCTTTTGCGGCTGGGTGGTGATGTATGTGCTCTACGATTAGATCATGGGTATTTTCTTTCAGCCGCCAGTATTTTTCGGCTCAGGTCGTATATTCGTTATTTTTCCATACCCTTATTGAAGAAGCGAACAACTATTACACGGATAGACATCTTCTCGAATAGCCATTTGACTTCGTAAATATTTAAAGCTGACATCGTTGTATATCGCCAGTATGGACGAAGTTTTTACGTTGCCGATAGAATATTTCCCAGTTGCGTCCATACAGCAATGAGGCACAACGCCGTCACAAAATATATTGATATCGAACCAAGCGTTGCAGGGTAATTCATGGGGAATGGAACTTTGTTTTTCGGGAATAGTTCCAAGCCAACTTGCCCGATTTTTAACCCAAGTAACAAAATCTTTGCCCGGGGTGAAATCGCCGAAAAGGTTGGCGCATTCTTCAGCGTATATGGTGTCGCCGTCGGAAAGGTCAGATACCCTGGACAGAACGACCGGTCCTTCAAAAAACCTAAATTTTTGCTTTTCCATCATTAATTCTTTTAGATTCTCGACAGTTCGTGAGAAATCCATTTTCATAGTAGCTTCGTATTCTTTCTTATTGGCAGCGTTGAAAGAGACATTGAAGGACTGAATATTTTTAACCTGCACAATCTCTTCGAAGAAATTCTGACTCACGACATTTAAATTACTGAATATGGAAATGGCCGCGTTTGGCAGGCGATCGTTAATTGCTTTCAAGCGGACAAAAATTTTGCGGTCCATGAAGGGCTCATTGACCAAGTTGGGAAAAATATTGATGGGAAACTGCGGCGGAATTTCTTCCAGATCACAAATTACTTTTTCGAATAAGGCGTCATCCATCTCATCATTTTTGCGGTCAAGTTCTTCGTGAGGGCAGAATGTGCAATCGCCGTTGCATCTGCCTACCGTTTCGATCCCTATATTGTGCGGATAATCCATGTGGGATGTTTGTTTTCGGGAAAATTCCTTCACATACTGACTGGCACTGACATCTCTCAATCTTTGCTTTATTTTTTCGAGATAAAGCTTGGCTGTTTTGTGAGAAGGAACCAAATCAAGGGTGCGGTTGAAATTTGTTGCCGCAGCTTTCAAGCGGCGAAGGCCAAAGTAGATAATTCCCTCAAGGCAAATGCTGTCGGGTTGGTTCGGATTAATTGCGAGCACGGCATCTATCATTTTACGCGCTTCGGGTAGATTATTCTCCTGGATAAGGCTGAAGGCTACCTCTAGCGTTTGACCTACATCTAAGGTTTTTTTGGTCAATGACCTCTCCAATTGACGGCTACCGTATACTGATTATTTATTTTACTGAAAAATCTCAACAATTCGCCTGTCGGATGATTTTAACCCGCCAAATTCGTCAATGCCGCCGCATGTGTCCTTTCGTCCCCGGCGGCCAGGACGCAGCCGTTGGAATCGATGTCCAGTGCCTGGCCGTCCCAATCGGTAATGACGCCGCCGGCCCCTTCGATGATCGGCACCAGGGCGCAATAGTCATAAGGTCTGAGATCGGCTTCGCAGACCAAATCACACAGTCCCGCCGCTAATAGGCCATAGGCGTAGCAATCAGCGCCGAACAAAGGGTGTTTGACTTGGTTTGCTAGACGTTTAAAGGCATCAAAGTCAGCACCCTCGAACATATAGGGGGAGGTCGTGTACATCCAGGCGTCTTCAACGGCGGGGCATGACCGCACCGAGATCGGCTTGCCGTTCAACGTCGAAACCTGTCCCTGGGCCCCGACCCAGCGTTCCTGCAGGATCGCCTGATCAATGATGCCGACAATGGGCAAACCATTCTGGGTGAGGGCGATCAGCGTGCCGAACAATGGCTTGCCGGTGGCGAAGGCTTTGGTGCCGTCAATGGGATCGAGCACCCAGACAAATTCGGCATCGGTTCGAACTGCGCCGTGTTCTTCCCCGAGAATGCCGTGATCGGGAAATTCATGTTCGATGATGGTGCGGATGGCAGCTTCGGCCTCCTGATCGGCGGCCGTAACCGGGGTGGCGTCCGCCTTATCCAGAACATCGGTGTCCGACCGGAAATATCCCTCGACAATCGGCCTGGCGGCATCCGCCAGCCGTTCCGCCAAGGCGGTAAACTCGCCGATATTGGACACCCGCCGGCCGCCGCTAGTTGGGCGCCGGCGCCGGTGTATCGGCGAAGGACCGCATGAATTGAATAACAGCGGCCCGGTCACTTGCTTTTTTCAAGCCGGCGAAGGTCATTTTGGTTTTGGGCAGGAATTTTTTGGGCTTGGCTAGGAAGTGATCCAGATCCTCGTAATCCCACTTGCCGCTGAGTTTTTTAATGGCGTCGGAGTACTTGAATTTTGCCACACCGGCGCGGTCGGCGCCGATAATGTTGTACAGGTTCGGGCCGACTTTATTTTTTCCACCCTTGTCAAAAGTGTGGCATGCGATGCATTTTTTGGCGATTTTTTTGCCCTTGCCGACGTCGGCGGAAGCCAACAGAGCGCCAAGATTTTGGGCCTCTTTGGGTGCTGCTTCCTTGGCTGGTTTAGCGGCCATCTTTATTTCCGCCTTTAGGGCTGATTGGGGAGCCGATTTTTCCGCCGTTGCCGACGGCGGGATCAGGAGATCGCCTAGATAATTGGCCGACAACACCAGCCAAAAGGCAGCGAGAATGCCTCCGATCACTTTGTTGGTCATCATGCTCCACATAAAAACTTCCTTTTTCTTTAATTTATGCCTACTTAATCTGTTAGATTATAATAAATCCAAATAAACTGACTCGCCTAATAAAATACGGCTATCCGGGTATAAATGAAGACCCAAACCTTGTACATAGGGTGCTTTTATTTATAGAACAAACATTACAGCAAAAAACAGACCGAACTCGGGAAGATAAAAAAGGATTATAAGAACAATGGAACGGAACCCACTGGTTGTCATCCCGTCCCAAGTCGACGAAAACGGCATACCGCGCAAACAGTTGGTTGATATTCACGGCACGCCCATGATCGTGCATTCCTGGAACCGCGCTATCGAGGCTGGCGTGGGCAATGTCATCGTCGATTGCCTAGATGATGAAATCGCCGATACGGTCGCCGAAGCGGGCGGCTATATTTATAAGACCGAGCCCGACCACCATCTGAAAAGCCACAATTACCGGACAGAATCCGGTGCCGACCGAGTAGCGGCGACTGTCAATAAATTCGACCGGTTTTATAACCACGATATTATCATCAACCTGCATGATGATTTACCCGCCATTGATCCAAAATATATCCGGGCGCTGCTATACCCGTTGGCAAACTATGATGTTGCCATCGCCACCTTGGCGTGTCCCCTGAGCGAAGAGGAGGCCAAAGATCCGAACGTGGTCAAGGTCACCGTCAATTGGCAGGAAGGGCGCAACGTCAGCTGGATCAAGGATAGTAAAATAGGCCAGGTGCTCGATCTTACTCGGGATACGGATAATCCGAACGGTGAGGAACGCTATCGGCATATTCCCATTTACGCTTACCAGCGTCCGCAGCTTGACCGCTTTGTCAATCTGGAGCCCACCGATAACGAATTGGATCAGCGCATCGAGGGCAAGCGCGCCCTGGAAAACGGTATGCGCATGGATGTCGCGCTAATCGACCAGGTACCTTTCAACGTCGATAGCGAATCCGATATCGAACATGCACGGGAATTGCTGGACAAATCTTTCTAAATGTAATTCATAAGCCCCGTTATGAATAAACCTGAAAATCTCATCGCCTTTCAGGGCGAACTCGGTGCAAATTCGGATATGGCATGCCGAGTAGTGCGCCCGGATATGATGACGTTACCGTGCCGGACCTTTGAAGATACCTTCGCCGCCGTCCGGGAAGGCAGGGCAGCGCTGGCCCTGATCCCAATTGATAATTCAGTTGCCGGGCGGGTTGCCGATATCCATCATCTGCTGCCGGAATCTAACCTCCATATTATAGGCGAGCATTTCCAACGGGTGGAGCATAATTTATTGGCGGTCAAGGGCACCAAGATTGGCGATTTGACCCACGTCCATAGTCATGTTCATGCCCTTAATCAATGCCGCAAGGTTATCAGTGAATTGGGGCTAGAAGCGACGGTCCATGTGGATACGGCCGCCGCCGCTCGCGATATCGCCGAGCGCGGCGAAAAAGCCCACGGTTCCATATCGTCGGAACTGGCGGGTGAAATATACGGTCTCGATTCACTTCGCGCTAATATTGAGGACGCCGAACACAACACAACGCGCTTTCTGGTCATGGCCAGCGATGCCGGCGATTTCGATCCGGAGCATAAAAATCTTATGACCAGTTTTGTCTTCCGGGTACGTAACGTGCCCGCGGCGCTCTACAAAGGATTGGGCGGTTTCGCCACCAACGGCGTCAATATGACCAAACTGGAAAGTTATCTGGTGGGCGGCGGATTCGTGGCGGCGCAATTTTATGCCGAAGTTGAAGGCCATCCGGAACATCACAATCTTCGCCTGGCTCTGGAAGAACTAGATTTCTTTTCTCATGAAGTACGCGTCATGGGCGTTTATCCGGCGCACCCATTTAGAAAAAGTATGAATGAGAACGATAGTTAATAAAATCACACCTTCTGGTTCGACCACGGACTAGAGCCAGTATAAGCCGGTCAACTTTAAGGAGATCTATCGCCTAGTTGTGGGCTAAAACCTATGCGATGAGCTTGGTCACATGGCCATGAAATACTATTTCATCTGCATAACTGACGCCATGTTCCTGGTGATGGAACGCCTTGGCGTGACGCGTCATGAAATCGCCGTGCAGAAGCGCTGCTTTGCGGTCGTCAGCGAAGATTCAACCTGGTACCAAGAAATACTGGAAGGGGAGGAAATCATTTTTACGACGGCGGTCGAGCGTATCGGCGATAAAACGGCGACCTTTCAGCATCGTATCGTCAGAGTCAACGACGATGTGGTGTCGTTCGCTAATCGCTTCACCGTCGCCTTGATGGATTTGGAAAACCGTCGTGCCATAGCCATCCCAGAAGATTTCCGCCGCGTACTGGAAAACGAATACCCGGCCTATACCGATTAGCTTCACCAGCCCGCTATTTTGTTGAGTTTTTGGGGAAGCGGAGGGTAACCGTGGTGCCGTCGTTTTCCCGGCTGGAAATCTCTATTTTCCCACCCAGTTCCAACATCAGCTGATTAACGATGGCAATCCCAGGCCCGTGCCTTTGTCGCCATGGGCGAAATGCTGGTCTCAAAGGGCTGCAGGATGGAAAAATATTTGGCGACATTTGATACAAGATTGATATCCATTTCGGCGGCCATTTCGCCAAACAGCGTTTTAACCTCCTCCAGGATTTCGATGCTATTCACATCCTGAATTTGATCTTCCGGAATGCTGTCTTCATTGACGTCCGCCCGTTCGGAATGTTGACCATGCTTTCACATAGATTGAGCATGCGCAGAGCCGCCTTATGAATAATATTTGAATTCTCCGGAAAAGTATCCGGTTCGACCTTTTGTTCGGCCATTAACTTGCTGTAACCGATTAATGCGGTAAAGGGGTTTTTAATCTCGTGGCAAATTATCGGACGCTTTCGCGCACTGCTTCCTTTAAAGGCGTTTTCGTCTTCTAGAATTTGCTCCAGGCAGCCTGGGCTTCGCGCAATTTTTTTTGCATCATCGTCGAGTTTTGATTCCGAATTTCTCCTCGCCGTTTTACCCCGTGCTAATGTTCTTCTTCAGCCAACCATACATCAATCAGCCAGCGCGATATGGAAAATTTTGTCGGTGGCAGCATCCGACCATTATTCCCCATTTCCTGGACCTGATCCCGGGTGAACCAGCGGGCCTCAAGCAGTTCGTCGTCATGGCAATTTATTTCCGTCGTTACTGCCCGGGCTCGGAAACCCAGCATGATGGAGGCGGGAAAGGGCCAGGGCTGCGATGCCTGATATTCCGCGTCGACGACTTCTACACCGGTCTCTTCCTTGACTTCACGGGCGACGGCCTGTTCAAGGGTTTCCCCCGGTTCGACAAATCCCGCCAGCGTGGAAAACATTAGCCCCCTGAAGCGGCTGTTATGGCCCAGCAGACATTTGTCTCCATTGGGATGGAGGACCAACATGATAACCGCTGGGTCGGTGCGCGGAAAATGGGCTCGGCCGCAATTTTCATTAAGGCAGATTCGTTCATGTCCGGCATGGCTGCTTTTGGTTTCCGACCCGCAGGCGCCGCAATGACGATGGTTGCGGTTCCAGTGGGCGAGGGCCCTGGCATAGGCGAGATAGCCCGCTTCGATGGGATCTATGTTAGTCGCCAACAGGCGTAAATCTTCAAATTCCGAATGGTCGGGAAAAGGCAGAGATAAAGGATCCTCGACCGGCGAAATGTCAAAGGCAAAGTATGACGTATCGTTTTCCAGACCCAAAAATATTGTTTCACCGGCTAAAGGGCGCAGTTCTTGGGTTTCATCTTCATTTAGGAAAGCAGCTGCCGGCGGTTCATTCTCGCTTACTGGATCATTTCGAATAAGATTTCGGTTGCGCCAGACAGGCAGGAATTTTGCCTGGCCGTTGGCCATCGAATCGTTAATCCAATCCTGGTTCAAACGCAAATGGTGCGCCCGGTCAAGCGTCAGGTCGTCATAGTAAAACTTAGAACCCATAAGAGGAAATTTCGCACAATAGGCAGATTTTTGGAAACTCTTTTCAAGAAGATTGATATTCAACCGGTGAGGCACTATGCCTTACACTACCGAATAACACTAGACCTGCAGCCGGTATTCCGCCTATCTGGGAATACCCGTTGCAGCCATCTTCTCATAGCCGGTCGAAAACCCGCCCGTCTGCCTGAGCGCTTCGCCCAGGACCATGGCGGCGGCAGTGGCGATGTTGAGAGAGCGGAGGTCGGGGCTCATGGGGATGGTGAGCCGGGCATCGGCGACGACATGAACCTGCGCGGGGACGCCGGCGCTTTCCCGGCCTAATAATAACGTATCCGTGCCGGTAAAATCGAATTCGCAGTAGTTCAGATCGGCCTTGGTGGTGAGCAGAATCAGCCGCGTATCCCCTTTATCGGTTTCGAAATCCGCCCATGAATCGTGGCGAATCAACGACACCCGGTCGATATAATCCATACCCGCTCGCTTCAGGCGACGGTCGGAAAAGGCAAATCCGCAGGGCTCGATGATGTCTACGCCCAGCCCTAAACAGGCGGCGAGGCGGAGGATCGTGCCAGTATTTTGCGGAATATCCGGCTCAAACAGGGCTAATCTCATGTAATCCTTCTTTTTTCAGGTATAAACTTATTGGGTGCAAGGGGGTGTTTATCCTTTTCTCGGTGATATTTCTAGACTATACCTCTGCAGTTATTTTACATAAGATACGCCAACTTAAAAAATGGAGACCCACATCTATTTTTAGATACCCAAAAATCTCAAAATTAGTCAAATCGAATAAATGCTCAGGATTATTTTAAAACGCCAAAAAATCCATTTATATTAATTAATTTAGCTCGCAGAATCATCATCTGGACGGTTCCGGTGTGAAAAAGGAAAGAAGATATGGCTGATACAGCAACAACAGCAGACGGAGCGCCTCCTGGGGACACACCCACAGAGGACCCGCGCCGGGATTTTCTGCTGATTTCAACGGTCGCCGTTGGTGCTGTCGGCACGGCGCTCGCCGCTTGGCCCTTTATCGACAATATGAACCCGTCCAAGGACGTTCTGGCTTTGGCTTCGACCGAGGTTGATCTGTCTCCTATTGAGGAGGGACAGGCGATCACAGTGGTTTGGCGCGGCAAACCTATTTTCATCCGTAAGCGGACCAAAAAAGAGATAAAAGCAGCCAAGGCCGTCAAGCTGGAGCAAATGAAAGACCCCGAGACAGACGACAAGCGCGTCCAGAAGGTTGAATGGCTGGTCATGATAGGGGTCTGCACCCATCTCGGCTGCATTCCCACGGGTCAGAAAACCGGCGACCCCAAAGGCGAATTCGACGGCTGGTTCTGCCCGTGTCACGGTTCGCACTACGATACATCAGGTCGCATCCGCAAGGGTCCGGCACCGAAAAATTTGGCTGTTCCGCCGTACAAATTTCTCGACGACTCTAATATTCGTATAGGTTAGGGGGCAGATCATGAGTGAACCAACCTGGAAAAACCCGATCGTCAAATGGATCGATCACCGCCTGCCGGTTTTCACCTTCGTCCACCACGATCTCGTTGATTATCCGACACCGAAAAATCTGAATTACTGGTGGAACTTCGGCTCGCTGGCCGGGATCGTTCTGGTGATCATGATCGCCACTGGCATTTTCCTGGCCATGAATTACACCGCCCATGTGGATTATGCATTCGATTCCATAGAACGTATCATGCGTGACGTTAATTACGGATGGTTAATGCGTTACCTACATACAAACGGCGGATCGATGTTCTTTATGTGTGTCTATATCCATATATTCCGCGGCATGTATTACGGTTCTTACAAGGAACCGCGCGAATTGCTGTGGATCATCGGAATTCTGATCTTCCTGGCTATGATGGCGACTGCTTTTGTCGGCTATGTGCTGCCATGGGGCCAGATGAGTTTTTGGGCTGCGACTGTTATCACCAACCTGTTCTCGGTGGTGCCGTTCTTCGGTGAGGCCATCGTTAATTGGTTGTTGGGCGGATTTTCGGTAGACAATCCGACGTTGAACCGGTTCTTCTCGTTCCACTATCTGTTGCCTTTTATCATCTTCGCTCTGGTGTTTCTGCATCTCTGGGCGCTGCACACCCACAAATCCAGCAATCCGCTGGGCATTGATGTGAAAGGCGATGAGGACACCATTCCGTTCCACCCCTATTACACTGCTAAAGACACCTTCGGCCTGGGCGTGTTCCTGATTTTCTTTATGGGCTTCACTTTCTTCGCACCCAACTTCTTCGGCGAGCCGGAGAATTATATCGAGGCCAATCCGCTGGTGACGCCGCCGGAAATCGTGCCGGAATGGTACTTCCTGCCATATTACGCCATCCTGCGCGCCGTTCCCGATAACTTTGTCGATATCTGGGGCATCCTGCCAGTTATTATTCCGGCCAAGACCGCCGGCGTTATTGCCATGTTCGCGTCAATCCTGGTGTTGGCGCTGCTACCCTGGTTGGATACGTCGAAAGTCAGAAGCGCCAGATTCCGCCCGATCTACAAACAGCTGTTCTGGATTTTTATCATCGACTGTTTCGTGCTCGGCTATATCGGCGCTCATCCGCCTGAAGGCCACTTCCTGATCATCGGGCGTATCGCCACGGCTTATTACTTCCTGCATCTGGTAGTCATTATCCCTTTGGTAGGGTGGTTCGAGCAAACCAAGCCGGTCCCTGAAAGCATCAGCGCTGCGGTGACCGCCGCAGGATCTGATGGAAAGGAGGGCTGAGCCATGTTGAAAAAATCAATGTTTGTTGCCGTTGCCGTTTCTTTCTTGGTTTCCTTCAATACTGGACAGGCGATGGCTTCCAGCACCGGTACGCCGCCGCCCTCGCAGCAATGGTCGACTGATGGTTTTTTCGGCGCCTTTGACCGGGCGCAGTTGAAGCGCGGTTACCAGGTCTTTCAGGAAATCTGTTCATCCTGCCATTCCATCCGGTTGATTTATTACCGTAATTTGCAGGAAATCGGATTCACCGAGGACGAAGTCAAGGAAATCGCCGCCGAGTTCGAAGTGCCCGCCGGGCCCAACGAGGATGGCGAGACCCACGAGGACGGCGAGCCGATCATGCGCAAGGCCAAACCCTTCGATAAGATCGTTAATCCCTTCGCCAACGACAATGCCGCACGGGCAGCCAATGCCGGTGCGTTGCCGCCTGATCTATCCTTGATGACCAAGGCCCGTCCCGGATTTGCCGACTATGTATATGCATTGATGGTCGGCTACAAAGAC
>PVBE011458711.1_pt1 | contig 17144 bp, 18 predicted proteins | sample 1631181 | NCBI WGS metagenome assembly PVBE01 (sample SAMN08397723, study PRJNA350692) | Marine metagenome, whole genome shotgun sequencing project. | isolation source: water | place: Pacific Ocean | collected 2012-04 | reverse complement strand
TTATATTTTTTTTTATTTTTATTTTTGTAAAAAATTATTATATTACTATCAACTTTTGAAGGAATTAATTCATCTAAATATATCAGAAACCAGAGATTACTCATGTGGTCCTTTGAATTAATTCCAAATTTAGAATCAGAAAAAGATCCATCTTCTTTAAAATCTTTTTTTATAGCCCATGAAATTATAAGTTTATCATAAATATTCCCAAAATTTTTTTTATTATTTTCGTTAAAAATTTTAAAACTATGAAGAGTAGATATCAAAAATAAATGTTTAAAAATTATAAAAAAATATTTTAAATTGAATTTTTTTTTAAGTTGTAAATTTTTCAATTTACAATTGCCTGGTGTAACTCCATTAGTATTCATATAACAAAATGAACTCATGGCTACATCTACACCTAAATTTTCTAATTTTTTGATATACTGAGTTGCAAGTTTTAGCAAACTCAGCTGTTCGTCTTCTATTTCCATTTTGATAAATCCAAAAGATACTCTATACTTATTTAAATTTTAAATTACAGTACAACGAGAACAAGGATTTACGCTTGTCCTATTTGAGGAAATGTGTTTTTTTCTTAATGAGTTATATATTGAAGATTGCCAAAGATTGGATAAATTGAAATCTTTTTTTAAATATCCAGGCGACAAATCTGAACGATAGTCAACTTCACACGGATTAGCTTTCCCATCCCACCAAACATACATTCGTCTCCACAACTCTGAACATGGGGTTGACAATTTGTTTAACTTCATTTGATAAATATTTTCCCATTGACAATAGTCAACAAAAGCAACTTGATCTGCTAAATCTGACCAAAAATTTTGCATATCTTTAAAGTTTTGCTCATCATTTACTTTTACTCCAGAAACTCTAATAATAATTCTTGACTTTGAATAATGTTTTTCTTTTATTCTTTTAAACATTCTTATATTTGATACCACTTTTTCTAATTTACCATTAACACGAAGTTTGCTGTACAATTCTGCGTCAGCAGCATCTGCGGAAAATACTAAAGTTCTAACTCCACTTTTTAAAATTGCGTGGCATTTTTGTTCAGTCAATACAGATGCATTTGTGTTTATCTTTAAATTTAAAAATTTGTCCTGTGTATATTCCAACATTTTAATAATTATTGGAGAAACAAGAGGCTCACCTCTAGAGGCTAGAGATATAAATTCTACATTATCTCTTGCTTGATCAATAATTAGTTTAAACAAATCAAGACGCATGCGTCCCATGTACCCATTTGATTTAGTTGTAAAATCTTTATTTGTCTGAAAACAAAAAACACATCTATAGTTACAAAATGAAGTTGGTTCAATTTGAAGGTAAGGTGGATAATCATCTGAAGCTTGAATCTCAGGAAAAATTTCATATCTGTACCTATGAAACAAATATTTAGGTACTTCTGCTTTATCAAGCATCTCCAATTCTTTGATGACATTTGCAGAAAGTTGAAATTTTGGCCTACCCTTGGATCCATTTCCAAAAAAATCTTTTTTAACTAAATTAATAATACTAATCTGATACTTATTTAATGATTTTATATTTTTCTTATCATTTAAAATAACTTTAAGAGATTTTAGAACAGCTTGTTTGCTTTTATTATTCGGCGAATGAAATTTTAAAAAACTTTTTTGTTTACTATAAATTTTATTCATTAGTGATAAAATTTTTATTTATTTTCTCTTTATATTTTTCTCTATCCAATGTTTGGCCAAAGGAAGTTGCCAGTCATAGTCTATATCAAAGCCTGCTTCGGATTTAATAGGAGCTATTTTTTTACCCATCCACTTTTGTGGTAAAAGACCTTTTTTAATATCTTCAAGACATTTTGGACGAACAACTGATACTGACATGTCGGCAAAATAAACATCCCCTTGTGAATCTCTATCACAATTCAATGTTTTAGGATTACCAAATGTTTTAAATGGTACAAAGGGAACTAAAGTTCCATTATTAAGCAATTTTCGTGCTCTTAATGGGCTCCACATATTATAAACAGAAGTTGAAACAGCTGAATCAAATTTTTTATTTTTTCTTAATATTTTTACGCCTTTATCAATCAGCTTGTATGAAATTGTAGCCACGTTAGCAAATAGTAAAATAATTAGTTCTATATCTTTACTTTTTTTTCCTAATAATTTTTTCAATTCAAAATATCCGTGTCTAAATACGTCTTCTCCAAGAGCTTTGTTGCTACACAATCTTTTTGGTCTATCAATAATAACTGCTCCATATTTTTTTGAAACTGATTTAATTGTAGAGCAATCTGTTGAAACAAAAATTTTATCAACATATTTTGATTTTTTAGCAGCTGTAAGTGAATATTCACATAATCTTTTTCCTAAAATTTTGGTAATATTTTTTTTTGGAAAGCCACCACTTCCTGCTCTGCCAATCATTAATGCACAAATCATTTAAGTCTATCTATAAAATATTTTATTAATTTATAATATTATTAATTTATTATTTTTTTTCCCAAATCTGATTAAAACACTGAGAAGATTCCGTATTGGCAAACATTTCTGAGTGCGTTTTTACTTTTAATTCAAATTCATTATTTTTAAGAATTTGAATTGTCTTTAGCTTTTGTTCTTCAAAACGGTCATCGATTTCGACTAGTATGCTTTTAATATTTTTTAAAACGTGATTGCTTCCTTCTAAAATTAGATGCTCTATTCCGTCAACATCTATTTTCAAGTAGTTGGGTTGAGGAAAGTTAAATATTTTTAAGCATTCATCTAAAGTAAGTGCTAAAGTTTTATAATTAAATACTTTCTTTAAAATAGATCCACCAAAAGTAAAATCTTCATTAAAGGATGATGATGCTCCACCCCATTCAGTTGAAGACAAATTAAAATCACCTATGCCTTTTTTGGATGTAATCGGTAATGGAATAATTTTTATATTAGATTCGAGATTATTTAAAAAAATATTTTTTGCCAAAATTTCAAGATTAAAAACAGATGGTTCAAAAGCAAATGTGTTACACTGTTTTTTTTTTGCTGCATAACAACTATAGAGGCCTACGTTCGCTCCTACATCATAAAAAATTGATTTTTCTTGAAATTTATCTATCCAATCTAATGTTTCTGGCTCTTTTGTTGAAAATGTATTTATTCTAAATAAAGTTAATTCATTGGGAATATAAAATTTGAGTTTAATCTCGTTTCGAGAAACCGTCTTTTTTTCATTAAAAATATTTCTTGTCAAACTATATAAAATAAATCTAAAAAATTTGTATTTGATTAAATATTTAACAACAAATTGTGATTTTAAATTTATTATTTTTTTTATTAGTTTTTTCACTTTAAGATTTTTTTATATGATTTATTAAATTTTGAATTCCATATTCTAACTTAATAGTTTTTTTAAACTTATAATTTATTCCTTTTCTTAATTTAAACAATTTAGGAAATTTAATATAACGACCTACAGTTTTTTTATCTAAAAATTTCACACCACTTGAAATATTTAGTGATTTTGACACAATTTTTAAAAGCTGGGTAACTTTGTAAGATTTTATTCCCACTATATTAATATATTTATTTTTATATTTTTTGGAAATAACATTTGCGGTAGCTCTAGCTGCATCAAGCACATGAATATATTTCCTTACAGAACTTCTATTTCCATAAATATATTTGAGTTGTTGACTTTTTGTAGCATCGTCAATAATTTTAAAAACGCCGTTTGATTTATCTGTTCTTGGACCATACAAGGATCCGTATCTTAAAATTGTAAAACTTAATCCATATCTTTTATTGTATTCCTCAATGTAGTCTTCAGCTGCCTTTTTGCTACATCGATAAAAACTACCCTGAGTACTCATAGAGTAGATGCTGCTAGCATAAACAATTCTTTTAATATTATATTTTTTAGACAATTCCAAAACATTAACTGTACCTAATATATTAATTGTGACTGATTCTATGGGCTTATGTAATGCTTCTTCCAAGTCTGACAGGGCGGCAAAATGAAAAACTATATCAGAACCCTTAATTGCTTTTTTAAGGTCTTTAACGTTTAAAATATTGCCAACATATATTTTTTGATCTTGTCTAATCCAACTTGTTTTTTTTTTATCAAAAATCGTTACATCTTGACCTTTTTTGCTTAGCTCATCAGCAACATGTGAGCCTAGAAATCCACTGCCTCCAGTAACAACAATTTTCATATTTAAATACTAATGAATAATACTGTTCAGATTGTTAGTTAAATTTACCAAGAGCATTTGTTATTAATTTCATATATTTAATCGGACCTAATGTAAATCTCAAAAAAGTTTTGAAACCAGGAATTTGCAGTCCTTCTGGTATTAAAATATTCTTTTTTTTTAAATATTGCCAAATTTTATTTTTTAATTTCTCTGTTTTAAAATCAACAATTAAAAAATTTGTGTAAGAATTGTGATAAAAAAATCCAAATTTATCTAAAGTTTTAATTAGATGTTTTTTTCCCTTTTTTGTTTCTTGAATATATTTTTTTAAAATACTGTCATTTTTCATAATTTCTTTAATAATTAAAACAGCGATGGAGTTTATTTCGTACATTGGACGAAATTTATATAGTCTTCTAGCAATAGTTTTATTTGCAATTAATAATCCAGCTCTACATCCAGCTAAACCATACGCTTTAGAAAAGGTTCTTGAGATAATTAAATTTTGAAATTTTTTTAGATGAGATATAACTGTAATATTATAAAAACCATAGTAAGCTTCATCGATTAAAACGTAGCAGTTAAATTTTTTAGCTTTTTTTAAAATATTAATTAACTTTTCACTTTCTATTATAGTACCGGTAGGACTATTGGGGTTAGCTATAATAATTAATTTAGTTTTTAAATTAATTTGACTAATTAATTTGTTTGTATCTAATTCCAGTTCATTATCAAATTTAATTTTTATCTGTTTAGCGTTATAAAGTTTAGCATATACGTTAACCATTCCATAGGTTGGAGACAACGTTATCACTCTGTCACCAGGATTTACTAATAACTCAAAACAGTTTCTTATTGCCATATCTGAACCGGCTGTCAAAACAAACATTTCTTTATTAAGATTAAATTTTTTGGAAAGAACCTTATAAAGAGGTTCGATTTCGGGATATGCTGTTAAATAATTAGAGTTAATTTTTTTTTTAATTTTATTTATAAAATAGTCAGAAAATTCAGACACCCTTTCGTTTTTATCAAGCCTTACCTTGTCATGCCTTGATTGCAAAGCTCCTCTAATTCTAAATATTTTATCAATATTTTTAAAATAATTAAATTTATTTGAAAGCTTTGTTAATTTCATAAATATTTTTTTAGACTATCTTCTAATTTTTTTATGTGATTTTTAGCTTCATCAGTTGATCTATAATTTGTTTTAAAAAGTATACATCTAGGTTGAATTTCCTCTGTTATAGGACGTTTGCTTATGTTTTCTTCGAGATAACCAAGATCTTTCATAATTCCTTCACTATAGACCGAGGACATCATTGCGTAAAAATTATCATTTAAAAATTATTTATAAATCCTTTTGAATTATTTTTTTTTATGAAATCAGTAAAAATTTCCCATAAAGGTTTATTTGGTGAATGGGGTACTTTAATATATTGATCTAAATAATTTTTGTATCTGCCTGCATCAATCTTTAATAAATTTTGAAGATTCAATGGCTTATTTAAATCATTATCCATATTAATAATTTGACCATTTATGATTTTAGCAAAATTATCTATTCTAGGGCCAAGCCAAGAGTTTCTGAGTTTGTTTGAAGTTAAAAAGACTGCAGGTTTATTAAATAAAACTGCAAAAGAAAATGATGTACTTTGATGTAATAAAACCATATTTGAATCTCTAACCAATTCAGCTGTCTTACCAATTTGATACTTTATTCCTTTTAATAAATTTGGAAACCTTTTAATTGTGTGATTTGGTGTTCTGGGATGAATGGCAAATAATACAGGTAGTTTAACTTCGGCTTCAAACTTATTCAAGAATTTTACTAAGAGAGGATAGTATTCATCTTCACCTATTGGTGGTTTTACATTTAGAATAGAATAATCAGTATGGTAAGTCATACCTTCATCTAAAAAAACTGCGTAAGAATTTTTATTATTTGCCGGCTTATTTTTAATATCTAAATAAATATCATAATCCATACAATGCGCATTGACTTTATTCTTCGCTTTCGATTTCTTTTTTGCAACTAAACAACCAACAACGTTTATATCGGGATTGATTTTTCTTAAACTATAATATTTTTGTTTTAAAATTTTAATCATTTTATAAATGAATTCACTTGGTTTTAGTAATAAGTAAAATAATTTTTTTGAAGTTTTAATTATATTTGATTTAGGGAAAGGTATTAAATTAATTTTAAGTTCCACAAATAAATTTTTCTTATTTTTTTTCGTTTGTTGCCTTATCCAATTTGCTTTTTTATTATCTTGCAAGCCGTCAATAACAATAACCGGATTAATTTTATTCAATAAAGTCAAAAAATCACTTTTACAACTGATTACAACATGATCCTCATTTTTAAAAACAATTTTGGAATATTCTTTCCAAAGTTCCGGGTATATCCAAGCAGTAAAATCTACAGCTTTTACTAAAAAATTTTTTTTTAATGTTTCTATTCCAAAACGCTCATAATCTCTTTTTAAAAAGGGACCAGGCAACAAAATTAAAATTTTTTTCACCTAAATTTAATTGGTTAAATGACTTACTTAATTGTTTTTACTAAAAAATAATTTTATTTTATTACAAATAAATTTAATTTCGCTTTCTTTTAAATAAGTTGAACTTGGCAAATGAAGAGAATTTTTTGATATATTGATTGAGTTTTTAAATTCTTTTTTATTAAAATATTTTTTAAAGTGAAGAGCTTGGTGAACCGGATTAATCACTGGTCTAGCATCAACACCTTCTTTAAATAAAAAATATATAAGTTTATTTCTTAAATTTTTTTTATTAATAGTCAGGGTAGTCATCCAATGAACGGGGGAACACCAATTTTTGAACGATCTTACTTTAATTTCACCAATTTGAGACAAATACTTTTTATAAAGTAGCATCTGAGTATTTCTTTTTTTTAACACTTTATTAATAATTTCCAATTGAGAGAAACCTACCGCAGCCTGCATATTAGTCATTCGATAGTTGAAACCTAAATCTATATGCATGTATCTCTTTATAGGGTTCGATGTTCTTGACATACCGTGATCTCTAAGAACGTAACATTTTTCAGCAATTTTTTTTGAATTAGTTAAAATGGCACCACCTTCTCCGCTAGTAATTATTTTATTAGCATAAAAACTTAATGTTGCTACATCACCTATTGTGCCTAGTTTTTCTCCCTTATATTTTCCCCCAATACTTTCGGCATTATCCTCGATCACTTTTAAATTATATTTTCTTGCTATTTTCATTATTGGATCCATATCGGCAGAATGGCCAAATTGATGTACAACCATAATTGCTTTTGTCTTTTTAGTAATTTTTTTCTCAATTTGTTTATGGTCAATAGCAAGGGTTTCAGAATTAATATCAACTAATTTAAGTTTCGCCCCCGATTGAACAATCATATTTGCTGGCGCAAGAAAAGTTAGATCGGGACAAATAACTTCGTCTCCTTTTCCAATATTTAGAGATTTAATTGCTAAATGTAGGGCCGTAGTACAACTTGATGTTGCTATACAATATTTTACTTTATGATATTTAGCTAAAGCTTTTTCGAATTTGTGGATATATGCTCCCTGACTTGAAATCCAATTGGTTTCTATACATTTAGATACGTATTTTTTTGCCTTTTTATTAAGGTATGGAATGTATATGGGGATCATAATAATATTTTACGTTATGAAATTCTTATCAGAAATTAATTTCTTAAAAATATTTTCACCAATATACCAATCTTCTTCATCGTCTAAATCAAAATTTCTTTTTTTAGGTAACATTATAAAATAATTTCCTTCATTAATTAATTTTGATTTGAAAACAGCATAGCTTTTTAAAAATGAAGGTAGTCCCCATCTAATATTAAAAATATTCACATAACTAGCTGGAGTATTAGATCGATTAATTCTAGATTTTTTAAAATCCTTATTAAATAAATAATTTAATTTTTTTCCAGAGATTTTGCATTGTTTAAGAAAATAATAATCTGAGTGAATCCTAACAGCATCGCAAACTATTTTTGAAAAATTTTGTTTTTTAAATATTGCAAAACTTTTTTTTATATCTAAAGCAGTTATAAAAGGATTATTATTAACAACACAAACTAAATGATTCTTATCTGTAATTTTTAAACTCTTAAAAATGTATTTGTGAGTTTCAAATTGATCAGAATTAGCTCTAGCGAGATACTTTGGTCTTAAACCTGGAATAAAAAAACCAAGTCTTTTACCAATCTTTGCTATTTTTTTATTATCTGTTGATAATATTAAATGATCGAAAATCATAGATTGCCTTAAAAATCTATAAGTCCAGTAAAGTAAAGGTTTATTATGAAATATTTTAATATTCTTGTTAGGTATTCCTCTAGAATTTCCTCGACAACAAACAAGTGCTATAATCTTTTTTTTCACTTTATTTACTTCTTAATTCTTGAAGAACACTTATTGTAGAATTGATCATATAGTTGAATTCTTTGTCAGACATCCAAACATAAAATGGCCAGGAAATCATATTGTCAAAAAAAACATCTGATTTAGGACAATTGGAATTTTTGAAACCATTTTTTTTGAATAAATCATATTTATACAATGGTCTATTTTGAACAATGCATTGAATTTTGAATTTTTTCCAAAGTAATGAAATAAAATCATCTTTATTTTTTTTGTATTTCTTTCCTTCATATTTTGCAACTATACAATGGTAAACGTGTTTATATTTTTGAGGAACTTTTTGAAATGTTAATTCCCTAAATTTCTCAAGTTTATTTTTAAATTTGTGTGCTCTTTGTATTCTTATCTTATTTAATTGATCAATTCTTTTTATAAGCATTGAACCGAGAAGACATTGGATCTCACCGATAGAAAAATTGAAAGGCCAGAGACCTTTTCTAACATTAACAATATTTGTCATTGCTGGTTTCCAATAATAAGAATGCCCATTTTTAAATTGATTAATACCGTTATGCCTAAGAGCTTGAATATTGGTGTTAAACTTTTTACTATTCACAACAAGCATTCCACCTTCTCCAAGTGTAGATATAATTTTGTTTGAGTGAAAACTAAAGATTGAAATATCTCCAAAAGAGCCAACTTTTTTTTTATTAACTAAAGCTCCCAATGCTTGAGCGCAATCTTCTATAACAATTATTTTTTTTTTTTTTGCGTAAGAAATAATTTCTTTAATATTAGCTGGCAATCCATACAGATGAACAGCAACAATAGCTTTTGTTTTTTTTGTTATATTTTTTTTTATACTCTCGATTGAAATATTTAACGTTTCAGAATCAATATCTCCCCAAACAATTTTCGCTCCAAATCTTGCAAATGATATAGCTGTAGCACACCAGGTATGAGCCGGAACAATTACTTCATCGTTCTTCTTCAAATTAATAATCATTGCTGCTAAATCAAGAGCATTAGACCCGTTAGCAACTGCATATGCTTTTCCTTTACCTTGATATTTTTCAAAGTTTGATTCGAATAACTTTATAAATTTACCTTGAGTTAACGGAACAGCACTGTTTAAAGATTTAAAAATAACATTTTTTTCAGAATGGGTATATTTAATTGATCTATTATTCCATGTTATTCTCATAGGTATTACCAAATAGTTCTGCCACCATCTACAACAAGATTATGACCCGTTACATAGGATGAAGCATTCGAGCACAGATAAATTATCGCGCCATTTAATTCATCAGATTTTGCCATTCTGCCAAGAGGAATTCTCTGTGATAATTGCTCGACAAATTTCTTATTATGTTTTTTGTAGACTCCAGCAGGTGAAACACAGTTGACCCTGATGCCCTTTTTTGCCCAGTAAGTGGCTAAATATCTTGTCATAGAAATAATTCCTGACTTTGCAACTGAATAGGAAAGGGGGGTATTAAAACTTACTCCTTTGTAGTTAAATCTTTTATTAGGTTCATAAATTCTATGATCGGGTGAAATTATGCCTACATCAGAGGCTATATTTACTATAGAGCCTTTCTTCCTTTTCATCATGTATTTTGCTACAGATTTTGTCACAAGAAATGTACTTGATAAATTTTCATTGAGTGATCTCTGCCATAATTGGAAATTATATTTTTCAAATTTTTCAAAAAAATTAACGTTTGTTTCCAACATTTCCTGGCCTGTAAAGCCAGCTGCGTTTATTAAACAATCAATCTTTTTATATTTTTTTATAATTAAATCAATTGCAACATTTACTTTATTTTCGTTATTTAAATCTACTAGAAAAAACAATCCTCTCAGTTTCTTTTTTTTAAATTTTTTTTCCAATAGTTGTAAAGAATTCTTATTTTTATCCAAAACTATTGGCATGGCTCCAATGTTTGATAGTGTTAAAGCAAATTCTGAGCCTAAAAAACCTGAGCCACCAGTGATTACAACAATTTTATCTTTTAGACTAAATATATCTTTCATTTTTTTTTTCATTTTTTTATCGTTTGTCCTCCATCAATTACAATTTCCGCTCCAGTCATAAAACTAGTTTTAGAAGATAATAGAAACGTAACTAAATTAGCAATTTCTTCAGGTTTACCAAATCTTCCTAGCGGGACTTGACTTTTTATCATCTTTTTTATTTTTTTTGCATTTTTTTTAATTTTTTTGTCCCAGTTGCCTCCTTCAAAATAAATATTTCCTGGAATAACATTGTTCACTCTCACTTTATGCTTTGCAAGTTCATTTGCCAAAAATTTAGAATAATAATTTAAAGATGATTTACTAGAAGCAAAACCTAGAGGAGCTCCAAGATCTTTTAATGAAGCAATTGAGGATATAAAAACTACAGAACCTTTATTTTTTTTAATATCTTCCAAAAAATAATTTACAAACCTAAAAGCAGTTAAAAAATTATTTTTTTGATACCAATAAAAATCTTTTTCAGAGTGAAAAGAGCTGTTATTTTGTTTAACTGAACCTGCGTTTGCGACAATTCCATCTAGTTTTTTCCATCTTTTCTTTACAATGTTTCTAATTTTTTTGAGAACTAAATTATTTTTGATATCGCCATTAACATGCGCCACTTTAAATCCATGCTTTTGATATAGTTTATTAAATTGCTTTTTAACTAATTTTTTTGATCTTCCAGTAATTATAGTATTCGCCCCTTCGTTTAAAAGACTTTCTGCTATCCTTAATCCAATCCCTCTACTGGATCCTGATATTAGGAAAGTTTTATTGAATAAATTTAAATTCATAAAAAATATTTTTCAACATATTTTTTCGCAAATTGAAACTGTTTTTTAGCAACTTGAAAATCATCTTTTCCTCTTGCTCCTTGAAGAATAAAATCCGATTTATAGTTGTTTTTTTTTAAAAGAAGAAATATCTCTTCAAAATTAACATTACCATCACCGAATTGGACAGTATAGTGCTTTGGTGTACAATCTTTGATATGAACATTGGATATCATTTTTCCATAACTCAAAAATTCTTGTTTTGCTTCAAATTCCCAGAAGGCACTATTGCCCATGTCATAATTTACCGTTACGGCATTTTTATTAAAATTTTTTAAAAAATCTTTCAATTCATTAGGCTCCAGATCCGTTTCTAAAGCAATGATTAAATTATTTTTAATAATTTTTTTCTCAAATTTTAGAAGTAAATTTTTATAATCATCTGCAATCTGTTTTTTTTTTAAACTTTCTTCACCTACTAAAGGAAGATCTATCATTTTAATATTATTTGAAGGGCAGCTCTCTTCTATTAAAAAATTAAAAATTTCTAAATTTTCTTCTTTAAAAGATTTGGAATTCTTAGATAAAGAATTTGTCATAATATAATCACAGCAAATTGAATTTATTTCTATTCCAGTTTTTTCTTTTATTGTTTTAATTTTGGAAAAAAATCTTTTGTCTAATATCGGGTTATTTTTTACATTTTCATCTAGAACCCATTCTATTAATTTAAAACCAATATCTTTTGCTAGGTAAAATTCATTTTCCCAAGAATTTTTTGGAAAAGATTGTATTTTGCCATCGAGCGGCTTTGATAATCTTCCTTGCATAATTCCTATTCTGAAACTCATTATTAGGGTTCTATTTTTTTAAAATCGTAAATAAAAATTAAAGACACTGTTATTTGAAATAATTTAGCCAAGCTCCCAAATGTCTAGACTCATGTGCATCAGAGCCTAATGATACTAGTGGGTTATATTTTTCTAATATTTTTGATAACTGGGGAAAGATTTTGAAATGATAAAAATAATTTAAATCAAAAGCTATATTTTTTTTTACACATTCAATCACAATTTGTTCAAAATATTTTAAATCAAAATTATTGTGGTATCTTAGAGATGCTCCGCCCGGATGTCCCAAAATATCAAACTTTGAATTTTTTAAAGCACTCATTGTTAGTTCAAATTCAATGTCCTGACATAAATCTCTGTGAAATTTTTTAGCATCATAAAACTTTGATCCTATAGGAAAACTATGTACACTAGCTATTGAGATTTCTGCAGAACTTTTAATCTCTTCGTTAACATCTATTTCTCCATCAAAATTTTTTATTTTGCATTCGAATCCAATAATAACATTGACTTTTGTTTTTTTTCTTAGATATTTTATTTTCCTTACGTAATCGTTATAATAAGTTGAGGTTCCTCTGACATGATCAGTTAAGGCGATTTCTTTCATGCCTAATTTTTCGGCAGCCTCAATCATTTCCTCTATAGTATTTTTTCCATCGGTCCAATTTGTATGCATATGTCTGTCATACAAAGCATATTTTGAATTTATATTTTTAAAATGTAGAAACATTTCGCAGCCTATAAATAATTAAATAGAATAGAATTTTTTTTGGTTACACCCTTTTTTTTAAAACCCAATATTTCACTTGTTTTTATAATGCTATATTCCCAGTATGACAAGGCGGTAATCTTTTGTGGTTTTTTTAACGGAATCGATTTTCCTGTTAATAAATGAGTAATAATTAAATCAACTTCATTATAGCCAACTAACGCCCTAGTATAATTTGTTGTAGAAAATCGTGCATTAATTTCAAATATATAAATTTTTTTTTTTTTAATTTTAAACTGAAAATTTATTGGACCGAATGATTTAATTTTTTTAGCTATTCTAATTAATTCTTTCTTAACGCTATGATAATTGTCATAAATGATTACTCTAGATGTTCCTTTCGAAATAATTCTTTTTGAGCAATTACAACCAAGAATTTCAAAATTTTTACCAACACTAACAGTCGCTGTAAATTCATCCAAATTTTCATTTAGATATTGTTGAGCAATAAAATTTTTATTAGTAAATTTCAATTTTTCTAATAAAGCTAAGTATTGTCTTTGGTTATGAATTACATCAAATCCTGCTTGTCCCGTTCCTGAATTCGGTTTTATTATAAAAGGAAATTTCAAATATGATTTGATTTTTTTTCTATCTTCTAATCTATAAGTTTTTAAATAATTAAATTTATTTTCTTTAAGCCAGTTTGATAGTTCAAATTTATTATTTGCAATTTCAATCAATCTTTTCGATCCTACAATTATTAATGTTCCAATTTTTTTAAACTTATTTTCATTATTTTTTAAAACTTCTAACTCTGTATCAAATCCCGGTATCAATATTTTAATTTTTTCTGCAATACATATTTTTAACAAGTCATTTACATATTTTTTGTTGTTACTTTCTTTATTAATAATAAATCCCTTATAAGATCTGAGTGCGCCTACGGAATTGTAATAAATATCCGCAGAAAATATTTTATATTTTTTCGCCATTTTTAGTGATTTTACAATGTTTATTGAGCAAGCGCTGCCGGCTGCTGTTACTAATACATTTATTTTTTTCATAATAAACTTTGTGATATTTTATTGTTTGTTATAAGGGTAAAACTTTAGTCATTAAATCTTGATAGCATCGTCCTATATTGTGAACTTATATACATTTTTTACAAGCCATCAAAGTCAAGCCCTTCTTTAGAGAAACATTTGGTTTCCAATTAAGAATTTTTTTTGCCATAATTATTTTCACATTTAACTTGTTGGTTGGAAAATTTTTTATTTTTTTTTTTTCAATTGTTATTTTTTTCTTATTTTTAAATATTTGATTAAAAATTACTGCTATATTGTAAAAATTTTTAACATCGTAATTGCCAAGATTAAATATTCCGGTAATACCATTCTGTAGACTTTTTAATACAGCGGTTGAAACATCGTAAGCATGAATTAAATTAACTTTGGTTTTGTTAACATCATAAAGTTTGATGTGTGTCTTTTTTTGTGCCAAAACCATTAAATTTGAAATACCTCTAAATTTACTTAAGCCCCACCCATATATGGATGATGGTCTAAATATTGTAAGCGTTAATCCCGTTTTTTTTTTAAGTAAAAGTTTCTTTTCTGACAATATTTTAGAGTAACAATATTTATTGGTTGAAAATTTCAAAATTTTTGAATTTTCTGAATTTATTTTATCTTGATTTTTGTAAATTATCGCTCCAGATATATAAATAAAATGTATTTTTCTTTTGTTAGCCCACTTAGCTATTTTATCAGTAGCATATACATTACATCTAATAAGTTTTTTTGAATTAAGTTTTTTACCAAAATACGGAACATACGCTCCCACATGTATAATTGCTGAAACTTTTCCAAAAATTCTATCTAAAATAATATAATTTAATTTTTTACTTAAATCCAAATATTTCCATTTTAAATTTACATGTTCAATTGGAGTTCGTGTTCTAGAAGAAGCCAATACTTCATAATTGTTTTTAATTAGAACATGGGTAATATGTCTTCCAAGCATTCCCGAAGATCCAGTTAAAGCAATTCGTTCCAAAACCATTTATATCATCTCCACAAAGTTTTTATTTAATGCTTGTATATTTTTTTTAAAATTTTTTTCTACGAATTATAAAAGAGATTTTATTTATTTTAACATATTTAAAGTTAAAGGAGTATCTTTTGGAATAATTTTTTTTGTTCTTCTTCCTAATATTTTTTCGAACATTTTGGGTTCAAGACCTTTTCCACCAGTTCTCTTAATTGAAATATCTTTTTGTGAAATTTTCTTTCCTTTTATTATATCTCTTCTTGTTACAATAAACTTTCTTAATATTTTTCTATTTTCTAATTCGCTATCCATAACTTGTTTTTCTTCTTTACCTAAGATCTTTTCTAAATTTCTAATTTTATTTACCAAAATTTGAAATTCATTCTTATTCATGGAAGTTCGATGATCTGGTCCAGGTAATTTTTTGTCAATGGTTATATGTTTTTCATATACACTTGCTCCAATCGAAATTGCTGCAAGAGCGGCATCATTTCCAAGAACGTGATCTGAATAGCCAACCAACGATTTAAATTTTTTTTTATAACCATTTATTACTCTTAAATTTGAATCAGATCTTTGGGCTGGATAATTGCCAGTGCACTGCATCAAAACTACAGGTTTTTTTGAGTATTTTTTAATTATCTCAAAACTTTCAGATACTTCATTTAAATTTGACATTGCGGTTGAAAGAATAATTGGTTTATTTTTTTTTGAAATGTATTTTATTAAAGGATGGTTATTTGTATCAGTTGATGCGATTTTAATAATTTCCACATTTAAACGGTTTAATAAGTCAACGCTTTTAAAATCATAGGGCGTAGATATAAAAATTATTTTTTTTTTTTTACAATATTTCACTATATCTTTATGCATTTTCAAATTCATTTCCGTTGATTTAATTAAATTATACCAAGTTTGAACATTATCATCTCCTGTAGTTTCTATATGATATTTTGCTTTTGGTGCTTTTTTAATAATCACTTCGTCAGTGAAAAAAGATTGAAATTTTACAGCATCAGCCTTGCACTCTACTGCCATATCTACAAGCTTTTTTGCAATTTTTATATCACCATTGTGATTAACTCCCGCTTCGGCAATAATAAAGCATGGAGAATTCTCAGAAATTTCTTTTCCGTTATTAAATTTAATGATTTTTTTCATAAGTTTAAGTATTTATTTGATCGAGATTTTTTTTTATAGCTTGAATATTAGTATTTCGGTATTCCAAAATTTTATACGTTTTGTAAAGATCGGGATCATTAATAATTTTCCAATACCACGCTTTTTTTCTTAAAGGCAAATGTTGATCCTCAAGACCATTATTATGACTTAATTCCATTGCCAATATATATGGTTTTAATTTGTTAACAAATTTTAACCTAGAAAAATTAAAAGCACTGGCTGCTAAATTTAAATGACCAATATTAAGGTTTATTCCAAGATCATTAGGAGAGAAATAATTAAACAGTTCTTGATATTCCTCAGGTTTTTGCATTAGTACTAAATTTCTTTTTTTAAAAGATCCTGAGCTTTCAATCGCCACTTTAACTCTCTTGCTTTTAGCGTAATTTACAATTTCTCTTAGTGAAAAGAGCATATTCTTAAAAGCCAATTTATAATTATTATTTGAATTTTTTTTTTTCCAAATAAAATCATAATTTTTTTTAGAACTGCTTGGTTTCATTGGATCCTCGATAAAACCTGGATGAAAAGTGTATAGTTTTGAATTGGTTTCTCGACAAAAATTAATTGCTTTTTTAATATGTCGTAAACTTAAATTTTTTATACGTGCGTTTGATGAAGCAATGTTAACTACAAAACTATTTCTTGGTATTGGAAAATAGTTGTGAACTAAAAAACAAAAGTTATATTGTTTTATTATTTTTTTAAAATTATTTTCGTATATATGGTTTGAACCAAGCTCAATATTTGAAATATTTGCTTTGCTACAAATGGACAAAATATCACTAATTTTTGAGTTGTTTTTGGCAAATGTTGTAGAAACAAAAATATTTTTTGTGGATTTCATCGTTGTTTTTTATGTGTAGTGCCTGGAGAAAGGTTTTTCCTTAAAAAAACGTTTGCACTAACCACGCAGTTATTTCCAATTTTAAGTTTCTCTTTAACAACGCTCCCGCTCCCAATGATACTTTCTCTTCCAAAAGAAGCTTTACC
>PVBE011398329.1_pt1 | contig 17145 bp, 13 predicted proteins | sample 1631181 | NCBI WGS metagenome assembly PVBE01 (sample SAMN08397723, study PRJNA350692) | Marine metagenome, whole genome shotgun sequencing project. | isolation source: water | place: Pacific Ocean | collected 2012-04 | reverse complement strand
CCAGCGCACCGACGACCTGATCCAGCCCTTTCAGATTGACTCCATGTCGGCCCAGGGCCGTCTGGTACGGCTTGGCGCTGCGGTTGACGCCATCCTTTCTGCGCACGAGTACCCTGAACGGGTGGCTGAACTGCTCGGTGAAGGGCTGGCCCTGGCGGCGCTGATCGCCGGCAGCTTCAAGTTCGATGGGGTGATGACCCTACAGGTCAACGGCAACGGGCCGGTGCCGATCCTGGTCGCCGACATCACCAGCGACGGCGGCATGCGGGGCTACGCCCGTTTCGACCCTGAACGGCTTGCCGACAATCCAAGCACTGGCGGCCCAACCGGTCCGGTGCCCGCCCTGCTGGGATTCGGCCACATGGCCTTCACCATCGACCAGGGGCTCGATACCCAACGCCATCAGACCATCGTTGCGTTGGAAGGTTTGACGCTGGCCGACTGCGCCCATGATTACCTGCGCCGTTCGGTGCAGATCGAAGGCGCGGTCAAGCTGGCGGCGGGGCGCACCGCGGAGGCCGGCTGCTGGCGCGCCGCGGGATTGTTGGTGCAGCGCGCCCCTTCAGACCGGCGCCAGCGCCTGTCAGGCGAAGCCGCCCTTCCCGAAGACGAGGATTCCTGGCGCCGCGCGGTGGCGCTGATAGGCAGCGCGAAGGCGGCGGAGCTTCTCAATCCGGCGCTGCATCCCCACCGGTTGCTCTACCAACTATTCCACGAGGACGGGGTGCGGGTCTTCGACAACACGGCGCTCGACATGAACTGCCGCTGTTCGTGGGAACAAGGTGGCCAATGTACTGGCCTCGTTCTCCAGGGCGGAAATAGAAACCATGAAGGAAGACGGCCGCGAAAACGTGACCTGCGAATTCTGCGCCGCCGAATATGTCTTCGATGAAGCCCAGCTCAAAGCCCTCTACGGCGCTTGAAGCCTAGCGCCCCGCCTGTCACACTCGCATTCGACAGTGGATAAGGGAGGGTGCCATCATGCGCTCTACTATGTTGTTGGGTTTATTGGCAGGGTTCCTGGCCGTCTCACTGGCCGGTTGTGAAACGCCTGCGCCCAAGCCGGTGTTTCCCGAACTGACCTATGGGCACCTGCCGAAGTTCAGCCTGGATGTGGCGCGCATCGAAATCGTTGAAGCCTACAAGGCGCCGGCCAAAAAACCCAATGTTGATCACCAGTTCCCGGCCCCGCCCGCCGCCGCTGTGGCGCGCTGGCTGCGTGATCGGCTGCACGCGGTGGGCGGTGCGCGTACCGCGATCGCCACGGTAACCAACGGCGCCGTGGTCGAAGTACCGTTGAAGAAAACCCCGGGCATCAAGGGTTCCTTCACCGTCGATCAGTCGGAACGCTATGACGGGGAACTGGCGGTTAACATCCGCATTTTCGCCAATAACGGCCGCCAGGAAGCGATGATTTCGGCCGGCGCCGAACGCCGCCGCACGGTGCCCGAAGACATTACCATCGACGGCCGCCAGCGGGCCTGGTTTGAAATGACAGAAGCGATGATGAACAATCTGAACGGCCAGCTAGAACGCCAAATCCGCTCCTACTTCGCCAAGTATTTGAAATAAGCGAGGCTGCAACCGCCCTCTCCCTTGCCGCCCAGGATGGGTGCAACTACAACTCGTCAGTGACAGGGACGCCGGTACGCCAGTGATGGGGGGATTAGATGGGCTTTCCGCTTGATGCGGTGAACGCACAAATGGCGCGGCTGGCCGCGCACCCGTTCCATGGCGGGCTGCTGCCGGCGTCGGTCATGGACGAGGCCGAATACCTTGACTGTGTGCCACTGATGTCGCGCGCCGACCTGGTGGCCGAGATGACCAAGCCCGGTTATGGCGCCTTCGCCTGTCCGGATGCGGTCAGGATTAACCTGACGCCGATGGGCACGGGGCTGGTGCCTGTGATGCAGACAGCATCCGATGTGGCGTACATGAATGCGGCCTGCGCCAGCCATCTCAATGCCTGCTCCATCGGGCCGGGCGATGTGTGTGCGGTGTTCTTCGGCTATCACCTGTTCGTTGCCGGGCTTTATTACCAAAGCCAGATGGAGGCGCACGGCGTCACCTGTTTGCCCATAGGCCCGGGCGAGGCGGACCGTAACGCCCAAATCTGCAACGATCACGGCGTCACCGTGATTGCTGGAAACCCGTCCTTTTCTCTGAAACTGATCGAAGCCGGGTTAAAACCGCCGCGCGTGTTCTTCGCCGGTGGCGAGGCGTTCACCGGCAACCCGGCGCTTTACACAGCGGTCACGGCGGCGATGCCCGACACGCTTTTGGTCGACGCCTTCTCGCTGTCGGAATTCCTGCCGGTGGCGCGCACCTTCCCCGGCGGCGAGGGCGTCCATGTGTTCGATGAGCTGGTTCATGCCGAGGTGATCGACCCGGAAACGCTGCAACCGGTGGCCGACGGCGAACGCGGCGAGCTGGTGCTGACGCATTTAATAAAGCAGGCCCAGCCGTTGCTGCGCTACCGCACCGGCGACCTGACCGTGAAACAGACCACGGCACCGGTGTGCGGGCGCACCGTCAACTTGCCCAGCGTGGTGTTCGGGCGCACCGATGAGATGGTCAAGGTCAAGGGGGTCAAGCTTTACCCGTCCGAACTGCGCGCCGTGTTGCTTGGCATCGACGGGCTTGCCGGCGGATACCGCATCACAATCTCGGCAGGCCCCGGCGGTGGCGACCGGCTGGGCCTGATGCTGGCCGGCGGCGGCGGCGATGTGGCGGCGGCGGAGGTCGCATCCCGCTTCAAGGCGCAGGTGTTGATTGCGGCGGATGAGATCAACATCGTCGCCGAACTTGACGACGGCCCTTTGCTGGTCGATGTGCGGGGCGGCTGATCATGGCAGACACACCCTGGCGCCTGATCGTCGATCACAATTCTTACGCCGATTTCTCGGTGTCGGTCTCGCCGGCGGTTGAGGCGGCTGTGGTGGCGGGAGAGGTGCTGCCGACCGTGTTCCTTAACATTTTTGATTCCGATTCCATGACCGTCGGCGTAAATGAAGACCCTGAACAGGTGCTGGATCTGGATTTCTGCCGCGCCAAGGGGATTCCGTTCCGCCGCCGGGTGAACGGCGGCGGCGTTGTCTATGCCGGAGCCGGTTCCGCTTTCCTGGTGCTGTTCCTGCCGACCAGCCACCCTCGAGTGCCCGATAACCAGGCCGATGCGTTCCCCACCGTACTGACCGCCATCGCCGAAGTATTCCGCGAGCGCTACGGCTTTGCCGCCGAATACCGGCCGTTGAACGATATCCAAGTCGAAGGCCGCAAGCTGGTGCCGACCTCGCTCAAGATCGAAGACGGCGTGTCCACCTTCCGCATCGTCATCAACGTGAAAGCGGTGGATACCGAAATCGCCGCCGGCGCCATGCCGATGCCGCCAGAAAAAATCGTTGACAAGCAGATTAAGGATGTGCGCTCGCGCTTCACCTGGCTGGAACGCGAGGCCGCACGCGACATCAGCGAGGACGAGCTGGTGGCGTTTGCCCGTCACGTCACATCGCATACTTTCGGCGAAACCGAACTGGTTCAGGGCGAACTGACCGAAGCCGAGCGACGATACGCCGATGAATTCCGCGCCCGCTTCGATACCGACGACTGGTTGTACGGCAAAAGCCGCCGTAACCGCATCGATCATCTTCTAAAGGCCGGCGACAGCGTGGGCACCGGGCGGGTCAAGGCGATGGGCGGCATGATCTGGGTGACGCTGGCGCTGCGCCGGGGCAAGGTGTTGGCCGCCATCGTCAACGGCGACTGGCATCCGCGCCCTATCGCCAGTGTGGCTTGGCTGGAAGACGCGCTGGCCGGCAGCGAGGCCGAGGCGTCCACGCTTCGCCGATGCGCGGCGGATTTTCTGGTCCGCGAAGACGTCGAATATGCTGGCGTCACGCCTGACGATCTGGGCGACGCGCTGGAAAAGGCATTGGCCGTGCAGGAATCTACCTGCTGATTATTTAGCCCCCGGCCCCCTTGCCGGGCGCGTGCAAAACCGCTTTATTGGCGGCCATAACACCCCTTTAAGGGGAACCTTGGGAGCGTCAATGTCCACCGTCACCGTCACCACGCCTGATGCCGGGATCGCGCGTATCGCCATCGACCGCCCCGACAAGCGCAACGCCATCGACCCCGATACCCGCAACGAAATGATCGCAGTTGTGGCCGGTGCACTGGCAGAGCCCGCCGTTCATGCGCTGGTACTGACCGGCGAGGGTGGGCATTTCTGCGCCGGCGGCGACATCGCCTCAATGGGCAATCACGACGTCGCCTCCGCGCGGATCCGGATGAAGGACAATCACCGGCTGGTCCGCATCCTGATGGAAGCCGAAAAGCCGGTAATCGCTGCGGTCGAAGGCTTCGCCATGGGCGCCGGCGCCGGGTTGGCGCTTATGTGCGATTACATCGTGCTGGCCGAAGGCGGGTCTATCGGCTTTCCCTTCTTTAAACTAGGCCTGACGCCCGATTACGGCATTCTTCACACCCTACCCCGCCGTGTCGGCGCCGCTGCCGCGCGGCGGATAATTTTTTCGGCGGCCACGTTCAAGGGTTCCGCCGCCCATCAGGCGGGCTTGGCCGACGAGCTGGTACCGGACGGTGAGGCGAAACAAAAGGCGCTTGAGATCGCCCTAGAGATGGCGGCTTTGCCGCCGCACGTCTTCGCGCTAACCAAGCGCCATCTGGCGATGGGCCCGATGACGCTCGATGCCGCGTTGGAGCTGGAGGCCCTGGCCATGTCGCTGGCCTTCACCGGGGCTGAACTTAAGGAGGGCCGCGCCGCCTTCGCCGAGAAGCGCAAGCCGGATTTTCGCCAGACAAAGACTTAAAGTATATTTGACATACGTCTCATCGAGCCGGCCCGCTCTCCCATCCGGCCACCCAATGAGGATGATCCCGTGGGGGAGCGGGGCGGGTCTAGTTTAAACGGAAAGATCTAAAGGAACAGGAACGCTCTATGACGGATGTAGCGATCATCGGTGCCGGGCAAATACGCTACGGCATGTTCCCCGAACGTACGCTCAAGGACATGTTTCACGAAGCCGCGCGGGAAGCGCTGGCCGATATCGACAAGGGGCTAGATCCCAAGGATGTGGACGAGGCCTTCATCGGTTCGCTTTCGACCGGCGGTGCGCAGCTTGGCAATTTGGCGCCGCTGATGCTGGAAGCCGCCGGCATGATCGGTGCCTCGGCGCGTCATGTGGAAAACGCCTGCGCCTCGTCCAGCTATGCGCTGCGCGACGCGGTGGCGACGGGCCGGGCGCGGATCGCCATGGCGGGTGGGATCGAGAAGATGTCGGACCTGCCGCGCGAACGTAATCGGCTGTGGCTTGGAATTTCCGGTGATGTCGAATGGGAACGGCTGGCCGGCACTAATTTCGCCGGTATCTACGCCATGATGGCGCGCCGCTATACCCACGATTACGGCACCACCAAGGAACAGATTACCTCGGTGGCGGTGAAAAACCGCAACAACGCGGTGGCCAACCCCAAGGCCCAGTTCCGCACCCCGATGGAACTGGACTACGCACTGAAGGCGCCCAACCTGGCGTCGCCACTTTCCTTCGCCGACGCCTGCGGTCTGACCGATGGGGCATCCATGGCGATCGTTTGCGCCGCCGACATCGCCCGCGACTTCACCGATCAGCCGGTGCTGGTGGCGGGTTCGGGCGCGGCCAGCGATTTCGTGGCGGTGCATGACCGGCCATCCATGACCATGCTGAAGGCGGTGTCGGAAGCCGCCAATGAGGCCTACGACATGGCGGGCATCGGCCCCGACGACATAGATTTCGCCGAGGTTCATGACTGCTTCGCCATTGCCGAGCTGCTGTCTTATGAAGATCTCGGCTTCTGCGAACGGGGCGGGGCAGGCAAGCTGGTGGCCGACGGGGTGACGGCGCGCGACGGAAAGCGCCCGGTCAACGGTTCGGGCGGCCTGATCGGCAAGGGCCATCCGATCGGCGCCACCGGTATCGGCCAGGTGTGCGAGGTGGTGGCCCAGCTTCGTGGCCGCGCTATGGATGCCGAGCGCCAGCTAAAATCGCCGTGTTACGGGCTGACCCACAATGTCGGTGGATCGGGCGGCGCGGTCGCGGTCCATGTATTCAAGGCGATGGAGTAAAAAGTAGGCGATGACAGGGATAGAAAGTTACGGCATAGCTCTTCCGGCGCTCAGGATCGTCGCCTCGGAATACGTCAAGGCCTGGGGTTTGTGCGGCGCGCGCGGCATGAAACAGAAAACCGTCTGCGCCTATGATGAGGACGCGGTTACGCTGGGCATCGAGGCCGCGCGAATGGCGTTCGCCCGTCTCGGCAAGCAGGGCGCAGGGCGCATCGACGCCCTGTTCTTTGGCATCACCACCCCGCCTTACGATGAAAAGCCGTCCGCCGCCACGCTGGCCACCGCCCTGATGGCGGACACTGACATCCGGGTTACGGAAATCACCGGATCGCCCCAGGCCGGTGTCCAGGCGCTTGTGTCTGCGCTGGAATTCTCGGCCGCTAACAAGGGCAGGCGCGCCCTTGTGATCGCCGCCGACGTGCCAACTGCGCCTCCTGATGCGGTTTATGAGCATGCCCTCGGCGCCGGTGCCGCCGCCTTCGTGGTCGGGGGCGACGGGGGGGTTGCGGAACTGTCCGGTCATTGGGCGGTGACGCGCGAAACTTTCGGCGCCCGTTTCCGGCGCCACGGCGAAGACGTTTTGTCCGATCTGGAATTGCGTACCCGCGATAATCTGGCCGTCTTGCAGGCGCTGGGTAAGGTAGTCACGGCGAAAAAGGTCAAACATCTGGCGCTCGGCGTCGATGCCGGTCTGATGCGGGGTGCCGCCCGCGCGGCGGGCCTTGCCGATGCCGCGACCGACGCGCTGTGGAGCGAGATCGGCGATGCCGGTGCCGCTTCCGCGCCGCTGGCGCTGGCCGCTGCGCTGGATGGTGCCCGTTCCGGCGATGCCGTGCTTGTCGCGGGGCTCGGTGCCGGCGCCACCGCGGCTTTTTTCACCACTTCCAAGGGGCTGGCGCCGCTCCGCCGCAAGGGGGTCAAGCTTGCCGATGCCGTGGCAAAGGGCCGTGCCGTCGATTACGTGAACTATCTCAAGAACCGGCATGTGCTGAGCAGCCGGACCGGAGGCCGGGGATGACGTCCTATATTTCGCTACCCATGTATGCCGCCAACGTGGACCAGCGGCTGCGTATCATCGCCGGCAAGTGCGCCGATTGCGGCACGCTGGCCTATCCGCAGCGCCCGGTGTGCATCAAGTGTGGCGGCGACAAGTTTGTCGACCGGCAACTATCGGGTGAAGGCTCGCTTTACACCTTTACCGTGGTGGCGGACGGCGGCGCGCCGGCCGAATTCGACGACCAGCAGACCATGACCGGCGATATCATCAGCGGCGTGGTCGAGCTGGACGAAGGTCCGCGCATCATGGTCCAGATCACTGATGCCGATCCCGATGCGCTTGAAATAGGCACCCGCATGCGGGCCGTGGTGCGAAGGCTCTACGATCAGGAGGGGATACTGCGCTACGGCGCCAAGTTCGTCCCGGTTACGGTATGAGTAAAGACGCGAACGCCGCCGATTTCACGATCGGCGTGGTAGGCACCGGCACCATGGGGCGCGGTATCGCCCAGATCATGGCGGTGGCCGGCATGGATGTACGCCTGTTCGACGTCGAGGAGGGCGCGGCGGTGGCGGCCCGTGAATTTGTCACCCGCATGCTCAACCGTGCCACGGAAAAAGGCAATATGGAACAGGCGGCAGCCGACGCCGCCATCGCAAAAGTGCAGATCGTCGAGGCGCTTTCCGACATGGCGGGCGCCGATCTGGTGGTAGAGGCCATCGTCGAAAATATCGACATCAAGCGTTCGCTACTCAGTGACCTGGAAGCCATCGTCGGGCCGGACTGTATCCTGGCGTCTAATACATCCTCGCTATCGGTGACCGCCATCGCGGCGGGCTGCAAAATTCCGGGCCGGGTCACCGGCTATCATTTCTTCAATCCGGTGCCGTTGCTGAAACTGGTAGAGGTGGTGTCGGGGCTGAGGACCGATGCGGCTGTTGCCGATACGCTGGTCAAGGTCGCGCAACGGGCCGGGCACGAACCGGTGCGCGTCACCGACAGCCCGGGGTTCCTGGTCAACCACGCCGGGCGTGGGCTGAATACCGAAGGGGTGCGCATCGTCAGCGAGGGCATCACGGAATTTGCCGGCGTCGACGATCTGCTGCGCGAAGGCGGTCCGGGCTTTCGCATGGGGCCGTTCGAGCTGATGGACATCACCGGGCTGGATGTGTCCCAGGTGGTGATGGAATCGATCTATCACCAGTTTTCCGAGGAGCCCCGCTTCCGCCCCCTGCCGCTGACCCGTCAGCGCTTCGAAGGCGGCGTGTTCGGGCGCAAATCAGGCGGCGGTTTCTACGATTACGACGAAGACGGCAGGAAGCTGGTGCCTGTATTGCCCAAAATTTCCACCGATCTGCCGGAAAGCGTCTGGGTTAGCCCGACGGATGAGGCCGGCCACGCCGCATTGACCGGTGCGCTGGCCGGCAAGGTCGATATCGACACCGGCAAGCGGCCGTCGGCAAAGAGCCTGTGTCTCCTCACCCCTGTCGGGTATGACGCTACCACCGAGGCGGTGCGCCAGGGGGTCGAGGCCGAACGCAGCTTCGCCGTCGATTGCATGTTCGGGCTGGATGGGCGGCGCACCCTGATGTCTACCCCGGTATCGGACCCGAATTTGCGTGACCAGGTGCATGCCTTGCTGGCTGCCGACGGAAATGCGGTGACGGCGATCTACGACAGCCCGGGTTTCGTCAACCAGCGCGTGGTCGCCACCGTGGTCAATATCGCCTGCGACATCGCCCAGAACCGCATCGCCGTGCCCATTGATATAGACAAGGCGGTACGGCTCGGCCTTGCCTATCCGCTGGGGCCGCTGGCCATGGGCGATCATGTGGGGGCTTTGAACATCCTGGCCGTGCTGAACGCGATGGCGGATTTCTACGGTGACCCGCGCTACCGCCCCAGCCCGTGGCTCAAGCGCCGCGCCTTACTGGGAGTCTCGCTGTTGACGCCGGAGGGATGAAAGGGCCGCCGATAAGGATTATTCGAGGTCCCGCGCAGTCCGCGATTCGAGCTAATTTGGACCCGCGTCAACCGGCCTCGCTTTGAGTGTTGAAAAACTGTTTTCCTGGCGGCGTCGGGCTGACATAAAGGGTCTCTGAGACAAAGATCCGGCCCGGGCCGGACCCACAAACGAAAGATCTGCCGACCATGGCCGCCGACCAGACTATTGCTCCCGCGCCCACCGCCGCGGACATCGATGAGACCACCATGGCCAACGCCATCCGGGCGCTTGTCATGGATGCGGTGCAGGCCGCTAACTCGGGCCATCCCGGCATGCCGATGGGCATGGCCGACGTGGCCACGGTGCTGTTTGCCCGGTTCCTGAAATTCGACCCGTCCGCACCGGACTGGCCCGACCGCGACCGCTTCGTGTTGTCGGCCGGGCACGGCTCGATGCTGATCTATTCGCTGCTCCACCTCACCGGCTATCAGGACATGACGCTGGACGAGCTGAAGAATTTCCGCCAGCTCGGCAGCCGCAGCGCCGGGCACCCGGAATACGGCCAAGCGGAGGGGATTGAGATGACCACCGGGCCGCTTGGCCAGGGCATCGCCACCGCCGTCGGCATGGCGCTGGGCGAACGCATGATGGCCGCCCGTTTCGGCTCGGGAGCGGTGGACCATTTCACCTATGTGATCGCCGGTGATGGCGACCTGATGGAAGGCATCAGTCACGAAGCGGCGTCGATGGCCGGACATCTTGAGCTCGGCAAGCTGATCGTGCTGTTCGACGACAACCGTGTCTGCATCGACGGCGAAACCTCCCTTACGGTAGCCGACGACGCTTTGGTGCGGTTCAAGGCTTACGGCTGGGATGTGTCATCTGCCGACGGCCACGATTGCGATGCTGTGGCAGGCGCCATTGCGGCGGCGCGCAAATCAGATCGGCCCAGCCTGATCGCCTGCCGAACCACCATCGCTTACGGTGCGCCGACCAAGGCCGACAGCGCGGCTTCGCACGGGGCGCCGCTGGGGGATGAGGAAATCAAAGGAGCGCGCAAGGCGCTCGGCTGGCCGCACGCGCCGTTCGTAATTCCCGACGACGTTCTGGCTACATGGCGGGCGGTGGGGAAAAAGGGCCGGGCGGAACGCGACCAATGGGATGCAAAGGTGGCGGCACTGGAACCCGCAAGCCGGGGCGAATTCGAACGCCTCACAACGGGCGGCCTGCCCGACGGCTGGCACGACGCGATGGCGGCGCTGAAACAGACATTGATCTCCGACGCACCGACCATCGCTACAAGGCAGGCGTCGGGCCAGGTTCTGGAAGTGCTGACCGAGGCTGTGCCGGAAATGGTCGGCGGTTCGGCCGACCTGACCGGTTCGGTCAATACCCGCACTAAATCCTTCGCTTCCGTCACGCCGGACGATTTCGGCGGCCGTTACATTCACTACGGGGTGCGCGAACACGCCATGGGCGCGGCGATGAACGGGCTGGCACTGCATCGCGGCGCGATCCCCTATGCCGGCACCTTCCTTGTGTTCAGCGATTACATGCGGGGCGCCATGCGTCTGTCCGCGCTGATGGAACAACGGGTGATCTACGTGCTGACCCATGATTCCATCGGGCTTGGCGAGGACGGCCCGACCCATCAGCCGGTCGAGCATCTGGCGGCGCTGCGCGCAATGCCAAACCTAAACGTCTTCCGTCCGGCCGACGCGGTTGAAACCTCCGAATGCTGGGAACTAGCGGTGGTGGCTAAAACTACGCCGACGGCCATGGTGCTGACCCGCCAGGGTGTGCCCACGCTGCGCACCGACAAGACGGCGGAAAACCAGTGCGCGCGCGGTGCTTACGTGCTGCAAGCGGCCGATGGCGCGGCCAGGGTCACGCTATTCGCCACCGGGTCTGAAGTATCCATCGCCCGTGACGCCAGGGACGCCCTGCAGGCCGACGGCGTGCCGACCACCCTGGTTTCGGTGCCGTGCTGGGAACTGTTCGCCGACCAACCGGACGATTACCGTGCCGGCGTGCTGGGTAATGGCTCCGTGCGTATCGCCGTCGAAGCTGGTGTCGGGCTGGGCTGGGAACGTTTCACCGGAACCGATGGTGCCTTCATCGGCATGACGGGCTTCGGCGCCTCGGCGCCGGCGCCGGAACTCTACAAGCATTTCGGAATAACCGCCGATGCGGTCGTCGCGGCTGCGAAGTCACGGCTATAACATTGAATTGGGAGAACGGGACATGCCGGTAAGGGTTGCAATTAACGGGTTCGGGCGCATCGGCCGGCTGGTACTGCGGGCGGCCTATGAAACCAACCGCAAGGATATAGAATTCGTCGCCATCAACGATCTGGGTTCCATCGAAGACAACGCCTATCTGTTGCAACGCGACACCACGCACGGAACCTTCCCGCGCAAGGTTAAGGCCACCAAGACTGGCATCAACGCCGGCAGCGGCAATATCCGGGTGTTTGCCGAGCGCGATCCGGTCAACCTGCCGTGGGATAAGCTGGACATCGACGTGGTGCTTGAATGCACCGGCATCTTCACCAAGCGCGAACACGCCGACAAGCACCTGACGGCGGGCGCCAAGCGGGTGCTGATCTCGGCTCCCGCGACCGGTGAAGATCTGACAGTGGTCTACGGCGTCAATGAGAACAAGCTGCGCAAGAAGCACCGCGTGGTGTCGAACGCATCCTGTACCACCAACTGTCTGGCGCCGGTGGCGGACGTGATGAACCGCGCCGTCGGCATCGCCCAGGGGTACATGACCACTATCCATTCCTACACTGGCGACCAAAGCCTGCTCGATACGCTGCATTCCGACAAGCGCCGCGCCCGGGCCGCCGCACAGTCGATGATACCGACTTCTACCGGGGCCGCCAAGGCGGTCGGGCTGGTGCTGCCTGAACTGAAAGGCAAGATCGACGGCACCGCGATCCGCGTGCCGACGCCCAACGTTTCCATCGTCGATCTGAAATTCACCGCCAAGCGCAAGACCACGGTGGCGCAGATCAATAAGGTGATCGAGCGCGCCGCCAAGGGTAACCGGCTCAAGGGTATCCTGACCGTCAACAGCGAGCCGCTGGTGTCGATCGATTTCAACCACAATCCGGCCAGTTCCATCTTCGACCTGACCCAGACCCAGGTGGTCGATGGCCGGCTGTGTCGGGTGGCGTCGTGGTACGACAATGAATGGGGCTTTTCCAACCGCATGGTCGATACCGCGGTGCTGATGGGCAAACTTGGCTGAGTTCTACACACTTGACGATCTGCCCCAGCTTCAGGGCGATGTGCGCGGCAAGTGCGTGCTGCTGCGGGCCGACCTGAACGTGCCCATGGCCGACGGCAGGGTGTCGGACACCACCCGCATCGAACGGCTTGTCCCCACCATCGTTGAGCTGACCGAAAAGGGGGCAAAGGTGGTGGTGATGTCCCATTTTGGCCGGCCCAGAGGCAAGCGCGATTCCGAATTATCTCTCGAACCGCTGGCGGGCGCGCTGGGTGAAGCGCTAGGCATCGGCGCGGTGCCCTTTGCTACCGAATGTATCGGGGCTACGGCAGAAGCCGCAGTGGCGGGGATCGGCGACGGCGGCGTGGTGCTGCTGGAAAATCTCCGCTTTCAACCCGGCGAGGAAGCCAACGATCTGGTTTTCGCCAAGGCGCTGGCGGTGCTTGGCGCGGTCTACGTCAATGACGCCTTTTCCACCGCCCACCGCGCCCATGCTTCGACCGTGGCGCTGGCCTACCTGCTGCCGGCCTGTGCCGGACGTCTGATGCAGGCCGAGATGGAGGCGCTGGGCGCCGCGCTGGAAGACCCGGCGCGGCCAGTCTTCGCCATCGTCGGCGGCGCCAAGGTATCGACCAAGCTGGAGCTGTTGGGCAATCTGGTCGCCAAGGTCGATTTGCTGATGATCGGCGGTGCCATGGCCAACACCTTCCTGCATGCGTTGGGCAGAGATGTTGGCTTGTCGCTGTGTGAACCGGGCATGGCGGAAAAAGCCCTCGACGTGCTGGCCCGCGCCGATAGCGAAGGTTGTGAGGTTGCGCTGCCCGGCGACGTAGTGGTGGCCGGCGAATTCAGCGCCGGGGCGGAGTGCGTAACCGTGCCGGTGGCCGCTGTGCCGCCCGACGGGATGATCCTGGATGTCGGGTTGAACACCGTGGATGCGCTGGCCGCCCGGCTTGCCGAATGCCGTACCCTGCTGTGGAACGGCCCCTTGGGCGCTTTCGAGATGCCGCCTTTCGATATAGGCACCAACGAACTGGCCCGCGCCGTGGCGGTGGTAACACGGGCGGGCGGGCTGCTGTCGGTGGCCGGCGGCGGCGACACGGTGGCGGCGCTTGCCCATGCCGGGGTGGTCAATGATTTCACCTATGTATCGACCGCCGGCGGGGCCTTCTTGGAATGGATGGAGGGCAAGGAACTACCCGGCGTCGCCGCGCTGATGCAGAACTAAAGTTTGATCTGCTTACGCAGAATCGCACCAGCCCACTCCCCCACCCGGCCACCCAATAGGATCATCCCGTGAGTGGCCGGGTGGGGGAGTGGGCCGGAGCAGTTCGATGTAACCTAGAGGGAGCAATCTGGTGAACCATCTTGCCACCGATGTGCTAGTGATCGGCGCCGGCGGGGCCGGCATGTACGCTGCCCAGACAGCTGCCCGGCAAGGTGCCGGGGTGCTGCTGGTGGACAAAAGCCTGATTGGGCGCGGTGGCGCCACCATCATGGCCCAGATGACGGTGGATGCCGCCGTCGGCCACCAGGAACCGGACCATTGGACCCGACATCTCAATGACACGCTGGAAGCCGGGCGCGGGCTGTGTAACGAGGAACTGGCCGCCATCCTGTGTGAAGAAGCGGTTGACAGAATTCTTGAGATGGATGGCTGGAATGTCGGCTGGGCGCGTCAGGAGGGCGAACCCAAAGACGGGCGCATGAAGCAGGTGGTTGCGCCCGGTCACAAGGTGGCGCGCTGCTGCTATGTGGATTTCCTCAATACTGGCCCGGCGGTGGCCAAGACCCTGCGTGGCCGCGTCGCCCAGGCCGACGGCGTGACCCGGCTCAGCGGTATGGATATCGTCGAAATCGTGGTGCGCGACGGCCGCGCTATCGGTGCCGTGGGCATGTCCATGGAAGACGGTTCGACCGTCACCATCGAGGCCGGCGCGGTGGTGCTGGCTGCCGGTGGGCTGACCCGGCTTTACCGGCGCAACAGCGCATCGGCGAACATGGGTGGCGATGCTTATGCCCTGGCGCTCAGGGCCGGGGCGTCGCTGATCGACATGGAATTTGTGCAGTTCTTCCCGATCGGCCATCTGGCGCCGCGCCTCGTCGGCATGGACCCGATCATGTGGGATCCGTTCCGCTACAAGCTGGGCGGGCGGCTGCTGAACGGAGAGAAGGAGGAATTCGTCGAGCGCTACGGGGCTGAGGATTCGGGCACCTATTCGGTGGTGCGCGACGTCGCCAGTTACGCCATCATCAAGGAGGTCGAGGCTGGGCGCGGTTCACCCCACGGCGGCGCATACCTTAGCTTCGAACATGTCCCGGAAGCGGAATTGCGGCGCGCCTTCGGCCCGGTCATCGACCGGCTGGCGAACAACAATATCGATCTTACCAAGCGCCCGATCGAGGTTTCCCCCATCGCCCATTACCACATGGGCGGTATCCGGGTGGATACCGAAATGGCAACCGCAATCCCCGGTCTTTATGCGGCGGGGGAAGCGGTAGGCGGCGCCAACGGTGCCAACCGGCTGTCCGGCAATGCCATCCCCGAGGCCTTCGTGTTCGGCGACCGCGCCGGACGCTTCGCCGCCGGGTTCGCCCGGTCGGTGGACAGAACATGGGACGGTGCGGCGGCCGCTTCGTTTCTGGATGAAGGCCACGCCCGGCGCGGTACCGTCGGTGCAGACACCGCAGGTGCCGGGGCTACCGGGCTGTTTGCCGAATTGCAGGAATTGATGTGGGACAAGGTCGGATTGTTGCGCACCGGCGACAAGCTTGATGCGGCGCTGGCCCGCATCAGGGAAATGCGGAACCGGGATTTACCCGGCCTGACCCTGCCCGATGGCAAGCGCTTCAATCTGGCGCTTATGGACTGGTTCGATCTAAGGGCCTCGCTGCTGACCGCGGAATCGATCGCGCTTTCGGCGATCGGGCGCAGGGAAAGCCGCGGCGCCCATCAGCGCGAGGATATTCCAGAATCCGACCCAGAACTGGAACGCAATCAGGAAATCTGGCTCGGCCCCGGCAGCGATCTTGAGACCGGCTTTGTTGACGTGGTGCGGCGCGAGAATGCGGAGGTCACGACATGACCGAAGAACTGAAACCGACCGGCATGGCGACGCTGCGTGTCCGGCGCGGCACGGCGGGCGAGGTGCCCCGTTTTGATAATTTCGAGGTGCCGTTCGAAGACGGCGCGTCGGTGCTGGATGCGCTGATATGGATCAGGAGCCGTTGCGACACTTCCCTGGCGGTGCGCTATTCTTGCATCAACGCCAATGCCTGCAAGGAATGCATGATGCTGGTCGATGGCAAGGTCGCATATGCCTGTACGGCACGCCTTAAAGACGGCACGGTGACGGTGGAACCGCTGGCCAACAAGGCGCTGGTCCGCGATCTGGTGACGGACATTGTTCCGCCCAGGGAAACCCTTGCCAATGCCCTGCAAACGGCGGACGACGACGGTTAACCCGTGCCCCCGTCCCCGTTTATCAACGCGAACAGGCGGGTCGGCGATATTGGCGCTTCCGCGATGTGGACGCCGAACGGTTGCAGGGCGTTTTCGATTGCCGAAATTACGGCGGCGGCGGCGGGTACCGTGCTGCCTTCGCCGGCACCCTTGACGCCAAGCGGGTTCAGCGGCGACGGGGTTTCGTTCAGGATGATTTCCATGTTGGGAATTTCCGGCGCCAAGGGGAGCAGGTATTCGGCAAGCGTGGTGGTCAAGGGCTGGCCGGTTTCGTCATAGGCCATCCATTCGAAAATCGCATTGCCGATGCCGTGTACCGCGCCGCCCTGGACCTGGCCTTCCACGATGGTTGGGTTGATCAACCGCCCGCTGTCGTGGACGATGACATAGTTGATCAGTTTCACGGCACCGGTTTCCGGGTCCACCGCAACCTCGCAGGCATGGCTGCCGTTACAGTAGGCCAGCGCGTCGGTCAGGAAATTCGATGTCGCCTCAAGCCCCGGCGAGATGCCGCCGGGCAGCGCGTATCCAGGTGTTCCGGCCACCGCATTGGCCACCTGGCCCAGCCCCACCGACATGTCGGGAACGCCCTTGACCCTGATCTCGCCACCTTCGATTTCCAGATCTTCGGCCGCCGCTTCCAGCATGTGTGCGGCGATGCTGAGCGCCTTATCGCGTACCTCGATGGCGGCGCTGTGGGCGGATGATCCGGCGGTGACCGTCTGGCGGCTGCCGAAACCGCCGATCCCGATCGCGGTAGATGCGGTGTCGCCGGCGGTGACGATGATGTTGCCCATGTCGCCGCCAAGCTGTTCGGCGACGATCTGGGCAAGCATGGTCCGGGTGCTTTGCCCCATTGGGGCGGCGCCGGTATAGACCGATATCTTGCCCGATGTGCCGATACGCACGGTGGCCTGTTCGAATGGGCCGCGGCCGGTACCCTTGACCCCGTTGGAAATCCCGAAACCCAAGAAGCGGCCAGCCTCCCTGGCTTCGGCCTGACGCGCCGAGAAGCCGGCATAGTCCGCCGCTTCCAGCGCCTGGGCCTGGCATTTGGGGTAGTCGCCGCTGTCATAGGTGATGTGAACCCCGGCGCGGGTTTTCATCGGTTTCTTGTACGGCATCTCGGCGGCGGTGATCATGTTGCGCAGGCGCAACTCGGCGCGGTCGATATCAAGTTCCGCCGCCACCCGGTCCATCATGCGTTCCATGGTGAAGGTGGCCTGCGGGTGGCTGGCGCCGCGCACCGGCGATGTCGGCACCTTGTTGGTGTGAACCAGGATCGCATTGAGCCGGTAATTCGGCACCTTGTAGGGTCCGGGAACCGCAGTCGAAGCGTTGAAAGCCAGCGTTACGCCCTGCGATGTATAGGCACCGTGATCGTG
>PVBE011470713.1_pt1 | contig 17147 bp, 11 predicted proteins | sample 1631181 | NCBI WGS metagenome assembly PVBE01 (sample SAMN08397723, study PRJNA350692) | Marine metagenome, whole genome shotgun sequencing project. | isolation source: water | place: Pacific Ocean | collected 2012-04 | reverse complement strand
GATATGGAACTCGCCTTGGCGGATTTGATGTCCGCCAGCCAGCTCGATGTCGACACCCGCCGCAACGCGATCAATGGGGTTCGCGAAGAGGTGCGACGCGTCATGCTCGGCTACGACGCCAATCCGAATCGAGCCGCTCGGCTGGTCGATTTCCTGGAAGCTCCGATCGACCCCGAGTTGCCCGAGAATTTTCGTCGCGAGCTGGCGGAGATCCATCACGAGATCGAAACCTTCGCGGACGTCGAACGCCTCTTCATTCGCGCCCCCCGGGCATCCGTATCCGGGGAGCTCAACCCCTCCAACGATGCGCGTTTTCGGATGTACGTGCGGCGGATTCGGGCCGCGGGAGCCGGCCTGGCCCCCGAATTCCTGGACCTGATGCAGCGAGCCCTGGCGCAATATGGCATTCGCTCCCTGGAGCCGGGGGATGAGTTGGAGCGCGCGGTTCTCCGCATGCTTTCCGCGCAATTCGATCCGAGCCTTCGCTATCGACTCCTGCTCAGCGTCATTCGTCGCGTGACGGCAATCGCGAGCTCGGGAATCGGGCTCGAACGCGAATTCGATTTTTCCCGGGTGCTGAGTGAGATCGTCGGGATGCGTCCCCGGGTCGGGGACGCCCTCGCGGATGCGGCCCTGGAGGCGAGCTATACGATCTTTCGTCGCCCCGGTATCGAAGCCCGGGCGGCTCGCACTTCCGCTCGCGTCGAGGCGTGGCTCGAAACCGCGAGAACGGAACTGACGACTCCTCCGGCCGATGTCATGCGGGAAGTGGCCGCAGCACCACGAGCGGTCTTCGATCGGGTCGGCCATTGGATCATGGGGGAAGACGGCCCTCGCCGTGAGATCGCCCTGGCCGCCCATACCCAGCGTCGTTACGCGCCCCGAGTTTCCCTATCCCACGAGACCTTCTCCGTGGAAGGGAGCACGATTCACAGCATCGAATACCCGGAGATCGGAGTCGTATTGGCGGCGCTCGCCACGGAGGAAAACGTTCTCAGGGTGGCCGAACGGATCTGTCGCGGGGCGAGACTCCTGGCCGGGACGAAGGGTCATCCGGGACTCCGAGCCCTGGAGGTGGTCGTGCCCCCTCATTGCGCTCCGGACTTTTCGCGGATTCGTGGGCAACTCGAAAAGTTGCTGAGCGAAAATCAGATTCCCTCTTCGTTTACTCTCGGCCTGCTGGGAGAAGAGGGCGGGATCGATCACACATTCAAGACCTGGGAACCGACTCCCGATGGGGTGGCGCTGCGCCCCGATTACGATCTGCATCCCGAAACCGCCGAGCGGATCGATCTCGCTCGCTTCGAGAATTTTGAATTGGAACGCGTATCCGCGGATGAGAGTGTCTACGCATTCATCGGTCATGCCCGGGAGGTGCCCGGGGACGAACGGGTCTTCGTATTGGCGGATCTGCGGGATCGAGCTTCCGAGGCAGGCCATGAACTCGCCACTCACCTGCCCGCATTCGAAAGAACTTTTCAGAGGGCGGCACGAAGTCTGCGTACCATCCTGCAGGTTCGCGATCCCAGGCGTCGTCTACAGTGGAACCGCATCGCGATTTTCGTATCCCCACCGATTTATCTCGATCCGACGGCGATCAGCCGCATCGCGGGACAACTGGCTCCCGCCACGCGTCACCTGGGCCTGGAAAAGGTGATCGTGCGTTTGAACCTATTGGATCGGGACCGGCCCGAGGCGCCCCCTCTGATTCGCGAGATCGAGATTGTAGATCCCGGTGGCCAGATCGAAATCAACGCCCGGGATCCCCATCGTGAAAGTCTCGTCCCGGCGAGTGAGTACGAGCGAAAGCTCGTGGCGACGCGCAGTCGCAGCCTCTTCTACCCCTACGAAGTGATCAAGATGCTGACCGTCGACGAGCGCAAAGCCCCAGCGGCAGCCCCCGGGACGTCGGCCCAATCCCTGCCCCTGGGTCATTTCGAGGAATATGATCTCGATCCGGATTCGGCGGTCGCAATCTCGGTTTCAGGTCGACCCTATGGGGAAAATATCGCCGGGGTGCTCTTTGGCATCGTGAAGACGCCGACCGAAAAAGTGCCGGAGGGGATGAGTCGAGTGCTGATTCTCTCGGATCCCAGCAAGGGTATGGGGGCCCTGGCCGCACCCGAATGCAACCGCCTGGTGGCCGCCTTCGATCTCGCCGAGAAGATGAGTCTGCCCGTGGAATGGGTATCGATTTCAAGCGGTGCATTGATCGCGATGGATAGCGGAACGGAGAACCTCGACTCGACCGCCCGGGTGGTTCGAAGAATCGTGACCTTCACCCAGGCCGGGGGGGCCATCAATATCGTCGTCGCCGGCGTGAATATTGGTGCCCAGGCCTATTTCGACGCCCTGGCGACGATGTTGATGCACACCCGGGGCGCCTTGATCATGACCCAGGACGCCTCGATGGTCTTGACGGGCCGCCGTGCGCTCGAGGCCGCGGGATCCGTCTCCGCCGAGGATGAGGTCGCCATCGGGGGCTATGAACGAATCATGGGTCCCAACGGTGAAGCTCAATTCCACGCGAGGAATCTCCACGATGCTTTCAGGATCCTCTACAGCCACTACGACTACTCGTACGTGGTTCCGACGGAGTCGGCTCCCCGGCGTCGCATGAGCGAGGATTCCGCCGAGCGTTCGATCTGCGACTTCGCGACTCCGAATGATGAGTTCGGCTTTGCGAACGTGGGAGAGATCTTCGACGATGAGAAGAATCCGGGTCGCAAGCGCCCCTTCGGGATGCGCACCGTGATGAGCGCCCTGATCGATCGGGATGGGGGGCATCTCGAGCGCTGGCGGGAGATGGTGGGCGCGGAGACGACGATCGTCTGGGATGCGCATCTCGGCGGAATTCCCATCGAATTGATCGGGATTGAAAGCCATAGCCTGAGTCGAAACGGCTATCGCCCCCACGACGGTCCGGAGGTGTGGAATGGGGGTACGCTCTTCCCCCAATCTTCGAAGAAGATGGCCCGGGCCATCAATGCGGCCAGCGGGGTGCGCCCCGTGGTGATCCTGGCAAATCTTTCCGGTTTCGATGGTTCGCCGGAATCCCTGCGCAAATTGCAGCTGGAGTACGGGGCCGAGATCGCGCGGGCGGTGGTGAATTTCGAGGGGCCGATTCTCTTCAATGTGGTCTCGCGTTATCACGGCGGGGCCTACGTGGTTTTCAGCCGGGCGCTGAATCCCGGCCTGGAAGCCAGCGCCCTGACGGGTTCCTACGCGTCGGTGATCGGGGGAGGGCCCGCGGCCTCGGTCGTTTTTGCACGGGAAGTTCGCGCCCAGGCGGTCGCGGATCCCCGAGTGATCGAGAAGCAAAGGGCCCTGCGCGGGATATCGGGAAATGGGGATCGCGAAGAACTCGAGGCCCTGCTCGAAGAGATCACCCTGGAGAAGCAGGCCGCAGTCGCGGCTGAATTCGATCGAATTCACAGCGTCGAGCGCGCACGCGATGTCGGATCCCTGAACGAGATCATCGAACCCGCTCGGCTGCGGGAGCGGCTGATCGCATCCTTATGCCGGGCCATCGATCCGGGCCCCGGTTGAATCTTCCCGATTCCCGCTGGAAGCCCAACTCGACGGAGTGCTGTAGATTCGCTGTTCTCGCAGGGTTGGCGGAGAATTCCTCGTTCGCCAACCCGGCTCTTCCCCTCCCGTGAGGTTTTCGCGGGCACGCGCCAAGACTGGGCGGTACGAGGTCAACTAGAGGCGGTTCTCCGGTATGCAGACCGACGATCACGATTCCGACCTGATCCTGCTCGAAAACGTGCAGGTTCCCGCTTCCCTTGGGGTGACCGCGGCAGAACGCCGAATGCGTCGGCCGGTGCGGATCGATCTAGAGGTCGGTCGTTCCCTGGCGGTGGCGGGGCATGGCGACCGCATCGCGGATACGATTGATTACGGGGATCTCTATCACGCCGTGGCCCGGGTGGCGGGTGATCGCGAGCATCGGCTCGTGGAGGCGCTGGCGGAGCGAGTTGCCGAAGCCCTGCTGCTCGGCTTCGAAATCGATTGGGTGAGGGTCACGGTTCTCAAACAGAAGCCCATCGACGGAGTCCTGGACAGCGCCGGGGTGCGCATCTTCCGTCACCAAAAGCCCTGATCCCCCAGGGCGAAAATAATTTCCGGCCCGGAGCCGACGGCTCGTGATGGGGGTATCATCCCCTCCCCTCTTCCGGTGACCTCAAGGGCAATCGAAGATCGGAAAAGAAATCGTGACTCCTCCCCATTCCGAATCCCCTCTCCTGCTGCGAGAAGCCGAGCGCCTGGTCGCCGAAGCCGTCGACACCGGATGCATGGAGGGGGCTGTCGCCCTGCGGCTCGCCGCCGCGATCTCTGCCCCGGGCGTGATCGATGTTCTGGCCGAGGGGGCGTTCGAGAGCAAGCGTCGTGCGCGGGGTGACGTGATCACCGTCTCGAGAAATGTTTTTCTTCCCCTGACGAACCTATGCCGCAATCGCTGTACCTATTGCGGCTTTGCGAAGCAGCCCGATTCTCCGGAGGCCCACACCTACAGCCTCGATGAGGTCGAGGAAGTCATCCGAGGTGGCGTGGCCACCGGTTGCACCGAGGCCCTGATGTGCCTGGGCGACAAGCCCGAGATCGCCTACCGGAGCCATCGAGCCTGGCTCGAGGAACGCGGCTACGGGGCCACGGTGGATCTCGTGCGTGAGGCCTGCGAGATCGCCCTGTCGGGCGGCATGCTTCCGCATACGAATGCGGGAATTCTGAGTCGAGAGGAAATGGAAATGTTGCGGCCCTTCAATGCCTCGATGGGCCTGATGCTGGAAACCACCAGCAATCGCCTGCGGGGCAAGGGGATGGTCCACTTTCACGCCCCGGATAAGGATCCTGCGCGGCGCATCAAGATGCACGAGGAAGCGGGCGAGTTGCGAATTCCTTTTACCACGGGCCTGCTCTTGGGCATCGGGGAGAGCGATGTCGAGAGGCTCGATACGCTGCTCGTGATCCGGGATCTCCAGGAGCGTCATGGCCACATTCAGGAAACCATCGTCCAGCCCTTCCACCCCAAGCCCGATACCCCCATGGCGGGCATCTCCGCCATTCGCGACGATGAGGTGGTGGCATGGGTCGCCCTCGCGAGGCTGATCCTGGGGCCCGAGATGAACCTCCAGGCGCCACCGAACCTGGCCCCCGAAATGTTGGGTCGCCTGGCACGCTCGGGTCTCAATGATTGGGGGGGTGTATCGCCGGTGACCCTGGACTTCATCAATCCCGAGGCCCCCTGGCCGGCGCTCGCGGATCTGCGCGCACTCACCGAGGCCAGCGGACAGAAGCTCCGGGATCGCGGACCCGTCTACCCGGATTGGATTCTCGAGCGCCCCGAATTTTTCGACCCGACGATTCGACAACCCCTGCTGCGCCTGGCTACCGACGAGGGCTATGCGCGGCGTCCCCACCACCAGTCCAAGGAGGCGGCTGCCTGATGTTTGAAAAAATGCATGAAGATGTGAATCCCCGAGTGGCCGCGATCCTGGATAGCGCACTCGAGGGCCGGGAAATCAGTGTCGAAGATGCGACTCGGCTTCTGGGAGCGGAGGGTCCGGACCTCTTCGCCCTGCTCTGGGCCGCTGATCGCGCCCGTCGGGAGGATGTCGGAGACGATGTCAGCTATGTGGTTTGTCGCAATCTCAACTTCACGAATATCTGCTACGTGGGTTGTTCCTTCTGCGGCTTTTCGCGCCATAAGCACCAACCCGACGCCTACGTGCACGACATCGATGCCGTGCTCGAGAAATGCCAGCAGGCGGTGGATCGGGGTGCGACCGAACTCTGCATGCAGGGAGGCATTCACCCCCAGAAGGATCATACCCACTATCACGATCTGGCCGCCAATATCAAGGCCGCCTTCCCGCAGTTGCATCTTCACGCCTACTCGCCCGAAGAGATCGATTGGGGACATCGCAAGAGCGGCATGGAGTTGGCCGACTACCTGGGCTGGCTCGTGGAGGCGGGGGTCGGGAGTCTGCCGGGAACGGCCGCCGAGATTCTCGACGATGAAATCCGGAATCTGCTCGCTCCCCGCAAGTTGATGACGGCACGTTGGGTGGAGATCATCAAGACCGCGCATTCGATCGGCCTGCCCACGACTTCGACCATCATGTATGGCCACGTCGAGAGTCCCCGGCACGTCGCGGCCCATATGGGGCTGATCCGCGAGATCCAGCGCGAGACCGGGGGTTTTACGGAATTCGTGCCGCTGGGTTATATCCACGAGCGCAACGATCTCTACCACGTCCTGGGTTCTCGGCCCGGTGCGAGTGCCCATGAGGATATCCGGGTGATCGCCGTGGCGCGTCTCTTCATGCGGCCGTGGATCACCCATATCCAGGTCTCCTGGGTGAAGGCGGGCCATAAGCTCGGGCAGCTCGCCCTCGGCGCCGGTGCCGATGATTTTGGTGGCACGCTGATGGAGGAATCCATCAGCCGCGAATCCGGCTCGAAATTCGGCGAGAATACGATGCCCGAGGATTTTCGTCGCCTGATCCGCGAAGTGGGTCGCATTCCCGTGGAGCGCAATACCCTCTACGGAGAGGTGAGGCGCTTCGACGATCCCGCCCAGGATCCGGCCCCCGATGTCATGCGCGAGGGCGAGGGCGATGGCGAGGGCGAGGGTGTGGGCGGTGCTGTGGGCGTGGGCGATGGCGCCGCGCACTCATCCCCACCGGTATCCGTGGCCGAACTGCGCGAGGTCTCGTAGTCGTTCGGCGAGGATTCGGAATCCGGACTGTCGGCTCGGCGAGCATTGGAATCTATCCGGTCTCGGTGTATGCATCGGCGGGGAATTCCGCCCCGGACTTCCGCGCTTCGCTCTTTCCCGGAATTTGAGCCGACATCGCGCTGCGACTACACTCTTCCGTCTTGGCCCGTGAAGGAGACACGAATGCGAAGGAAGAGCTGCCCGCTGGGTTTGCTTCTGATCCCTTCTCTGCTGGTCCTCGCGAGTTTGCCGGCCCGAGCGATGGTGGCAATCCAGGTCTCCGTCGAGAATCGCAGTGCGATCACGGCCTCCAATGAGGGTGCCGCAATCGGGGCTTCGAACGGAAATTTCGATTCCGGATCGGGTCGCGTCGGCATTGCATCGGGCCTTGTGGGGGCTCTCTCGAAGCTGGAATTCTCGGCTCCGGGCGAGCGGGCGAGCGGGGAGGTGGGGTTGCAATGGGGGATCGAGGCCGATCATTGCCTGGCCGCCGGCGGTTGTGGTGGTGTCGATCATTTTGTCGACGCCACGGCAGACCTGGTGCTCGTGATCGAGGTCGATGCCGCGATCGAGAGCTGGGAACTCAGCGTGGGCGTGCAGAGCTTTGGCAACATCAATGGCGTGGTCGATGGAGGAACCCTGCCGGCCTGCACTTCCGTGATGAGCGCCCCGATCCTCGATATTTCGGTGACGGGAGCCGCGACGGCGGTGGTGGACTTTCGGAGTGCTACGGAGTTGAGTGTTTCCGACGCGGATGACTGCATCCAGGATGGCCACTGGTTCAAGGACGAGGAAGCCGGCATCACGGTATCGGGAACGGGGGCTGGGATCTTCGAATTGCATATTCGCCAGGAAGCCAGTGTGAGCAGCATCCGCCAGACGGGCTTCTTTGCCATCCCGAACGGTTCGGATACCTGCTTTCGCGCCGGTGCCGACCCCGGTGATGGCATCGCGTTCTACGACGCCTGTGATTATCCCGGACTCGTCGATGCCGAAGGGAATCGCGATGGTGACGGCTTGCTGGGCAACGAACCCGAAGATGGGGGTGTCTGGATTTCAGATCGCGTGACCGGGACGGCCATCGAGGTGACGGGGTTGAAGCTCCAGAGCATTCCCACGCTATCCCCGGCGGCGTTGGCCCTGCTCGCCACGGCGTTTATCAGCTCTGGCCTGTGGATGCTGTGCGGCAGAGAGCGCATTTCCCGCGTAGTCTGAGACTTCTTGGAGAATGCGAGTGTGACCAGGAGAGGTGAGGCGCGTGAGCGAGATCAGATCGGTGGGATTCATCGGCCTCGGCAACGTGGGATCGAAGCTGGCGGGAAGTCTTCTGCGAGCGGGATTCGAACTCACGGTTTTCGATCTGGATCCCGGGGCCGCCACGCCCCTGCTCGAGGCCGGTGCCCGCGCCGGCGAGAGCCCGCGAAGCATGGCGGAAGCGGTCGAACTTCTGATTACCTGTCTCCCGAGCCCGGCGGCGAGCGCATCGGTGATGGAGAGTTCCGACGGCATACTGGCGGGCCTGTCCGCGCAGAAGATCTGGCTCGAAATGAGCACGACCGACTCCCGGGAGGTTCGTCGCCTGGGGGAGAGGGTTCGCGAAGTGGGCGCCTGGCCGGCGGACTGCCCGGTTTCCGGGGGCTGCCATCGTGCGGCCAGCGGCAATATATCGATTCTTGCGGGCTGCGATCGGCCGGTCTTCGAACGCATCATGCCCGTTCTCTCCGAGTTGGGTCATGAGATCCTGCATACCGGCGAGCTCGGATCGGCCTCGATCCTCAAGGTCATCACCAACTACCTGGCCACCGCCAACCTGGTTTCCCTCTGCGAGGCGCTGGTGACCGCCGAATGCTCGGGCATGAATCTGGAGACCGCCTACGAGGCCATTCGGATTTCATCCGGGAATTCATTCGTTCATGAAACCGAGAGCCAGGTCATCTTGAATGGGAGCCGCGACATCAATTTCACGATGGATCTGGTTCTGAAGGATATTTCACTCTTCCAGGCCCTTGCCGACAGAGCCCATATTCCCCTCGAGATTTCTCCCCGCCTGATCGAAATCTTTCGCGACGCCTCGGAGCGCTTCGGAGCCAGGGAGCGGTCGCCCAACGTGATCCGACGCCTCGAGGAGGCCGTCGGCTGCCGTGTCGAAGCCGCGGGCTTCCCGGCCGAGATCCGGGATGACGAGCCGAAGCGGCCGGGCCGCGAAGTCGTTTCCGATCACAGATCCCGAGAGCCGTCATGAACCCGATCTCCTACAATCTCCCCCGAATCGATCTTCCAGCCCTTGGCGGGGAGGAGATTGCGGCCCCCTCGAGGTCGCGAGCGGACTTTTCGCCCTCTGCGATCCGGAAGGGATTCGCCCCATGATTCCCTGCATTGACATCGGCCCCCTCTTCTCGTCGGGGGAATCCGGACGCGAGAAGACCGATCGCGAGATCTACCATGCGGCCCGTGAGGTGGGTTTCCTCCGTGTTCGCGGCGCCCCCTTCCAGCAGGAGTTGAGCCCGGCACGCCGAAAATCTCTGCTGCGGATCTTCGATCTGTCGGAATCCGAGCGGCGTCGGCTCTGGAAGAAGAATTTTGCCAGCGAGAATCCGAATCTCTATCGCGGATTCTTCCCTCTGCATTCGGGGCCGACTCGCTGCCGTGAGGGTTTCGAGATCGGTCCCGACGTGATTCGACCCCTTTCGTTCGCCGATCCGGACGACCTGCTCTGGGAGCCCTCGGTCTTTCCCGCCCCGAATCGTCTACCCGACTGGCACTCCCATGCCGCCGATTACTATTCCTCGATCGAGATCATCGGAGAAAGAATCCTGGCTTCCCTATCGCGAGGACTCGGCATCGACGAAGAAATTTTCGCAGAGGCTTTCCGCGACGGGATCTCTACGCTTCGACTCCTCCACTACCCCGCCCTTGCCTCGGAACCCGGGCACGAATCCGCCGCCGATGCCAATCGCATTGCTCCGGTGGACCGGGTCCAGATCGGGGATCGGAGTTTCGAAGTCGTCACCGCCGCCCACCTCGACACCGGCCTGCTGACCCTCGTCGCCGGTTGCGGGGTACCGGGACTCCAGGCCGAAACCGATTCCGGGGAGTGGGTCGACGTGGATATTCCCGAGGATGGCTTCGCGGTCAATTTTGGCGGACTTCTCTCGCGCTGGACGGGGAGTTGCGTCCGGGCGACGATGCATCGGGTGTTGTCTTTGGGGGGAGAGAGGTTTTCCATCCCCTTCTTCTTCGAACCACGCCCCGAGACCGTGATCGCGCCGCTGCCGATCCCCGGAGCGGATGCCTTCGAGCCCTTCCTCTTCGGTGACCATCTATGGGCGACCACCACGCAATATCCCGAGAACTACGGACTCGAGGATCTACGCCCTCCGCGAGCCCCCTACCGGGATCCCTGGAGAAATGCGCCGCCTCCGAGCTAAGAGGCTCAGCGCGGGTAGATTCCGCGGGAACCCGATCCTTTCGAAGATGGGGCCGCCTCGGGATCGCCACCGGCCCGGCCATGCCGTATTCAGCATACTCTCGGCGATCATGATCACAATCAGATCGCATCCGCAAAGAAAATTTCTATTTGCGCGGCAAAATGATCATTTGAGCAAGGTGCGACTTCAGAGATCAATTTTCGGCCGGCGGCGTCAGCCGCTCAATTTACAGGTCCCCCGGGGCCATAGAATGGAAATTCCAAGCCATGACCGAGGCAGGAGGCCAGACAGTGGAAAGCGAAGTTGGAGTGGTATCGGCGGAGAGTGAGCACGTCGACGTATTGATCGTCGGAGCGGGGATCTCGGGAGTGGGCGCCGCCTATCACCTCGGCGAGCAATGCCCGGGTCTGAACTACGTCGTCCTCGAGTCGTTGGAGAGCTTCGGGGGAACCTGGCTGATGCATCGCTTCCCGGGCATTCGCTCCGATAGCGACCTTTATACCTTTGGCTATCGCTTCAAACCCTGGACGGGTCCCCCGGTCGCGACCGCCGAAGAAATCCTCACCTATATGGGTGAGGTCATCGAAGAAAACGATCTCGCCAGGCATATCCGCTACGGGCATACGATCCTGACGGCGAAGTGGTCGAGTGAGGAGAATCTCTGGACCGTCGAGGGTAGCCGGACAGATCATGGCGAGAGCTTTCGCTTCAGCGCCCGCTTCCTATGGATGTGCCAGGGCTATTACAAGCATGCGGAGGGTTATACACCTGATTGGGACGGGATGGAGAACTTCAAGGGTGAAATCGTTCATCCCCAGACCTGGCCCGAGGATCTGGACTACGAGGGAAAGAATGTTCTCGTGATCGGCTCGGGGGCCACTACGGCGACCCTGGTTCCCGCGATTGCCGCAGACTGTTCCCATGTCACCGTATTGCAGCGATCCCCGACCTATTTCATACCGGGTCGCAACGAAAATGAACTCGCCGATCAGTTGCGAGAACTCGAGGTCGACGAAGCCTGGATTCACGAGATCACGCGCAGGAAGATTCTCCACGACCAGGAGGCTGTCGTGCGACTTTCCTTCGAACAGCCGGAGGCATTGAAGCACGAATTGTTGGAGGCGGTTCGCGGCTACCTGGGATCCGACTACGATATGGAAAAGCACTTCACGCCGAAATATCGCCCCTGGCAGCAGCGCATCGCCTTCGTACCCGACGGCGACATCTTCAAGGGCATCGTTGCCGGCAAGGCCTCGATGATTACGGATGAGATCGACAAATTCATGGAGCAGGGTGTTCTCCTGAAGTCTGGAGACGTCCTCGAAGCGGATATCGTCGTGACTGCCACGGGATTCAATCTGAGCGTGCTCGGCGATATCGACTTTTCGATCGACGGGGAGCCCGTCGATTTTGCGGATACGGTGACCTATCGCGGCATGATGTTCACGGGAGTTCCCAACCTGCTCTGGATCTTCGGATATTTCCGAGCCAGTTGGACACTTCGAGTCGATTTGCTGGGAGACTTCGTATGTCGGCTGCTGAACCATATGGAAGAAAATGGAATCAAGAGGGTGGCCCCCCGGCTACGCGTCGAGGATCAGGATATGCCCCTCTCGTCCTGGATGGATCCGGAAAATTTCAACCCCGGTTATCTGATGCGCAGCATGCACCTGATGCCGAAACGGGGCGACAAGCCGGAGTGGCAGCACACCCAGGATTATTGGCGAGAGAAGGAAGACATCCCGGGCATCGATCTCGAGGATGAAGTCTTCGAATACGACTGAGCCGAAACGGCCGGGAATCCGATGCGCTCCGACTCCGGAGTCCCGAAGCCCCGATCCTTCAGCCGCCCCCCAGGAGATGGATCCCGAGGCAGCTGACCAGGAAGTAGGGAGCGATCACGGCTGCGTCCGCGTAGGCCTTCGCCATGCGCTGGCCGAAGAGTACCATCAGCAGGGAGAGAGCGGAAAGGATCGCTCCCCAATATCCCAGCGTGGGATTGCCGACGAATACGAGGGTGACGACTCCCAAGGCCGAGACCGCACCGGCCGCCAATTCCATGATCGTGACGAGGATCAGCAGCGGGGCGACGGGCTTTCGCAGGGGGGAGTTGGCGAAGAGCTCCGTGAGGTAGGCCTCGTTGCCCGAAAAATCGGTGGCCTTGTCGAGTCCTGACTGGAGGAAGACGATGGCGAGGAACGACGCCACCATGACGGACATGACGAATTCGGGGCTGAGTTCAGGCATGCGAATGATTCTTCCTTCGACAAGTGGAGTCAGGACTGAAGGTGCCGAGGAGCGACTGCGGCCAACATAGATCATCTCTCGTTGAAGAGCAGGCGCGTTGAAGAGCAGGCGGTCGGATCCCAAGGGGATCTTTGCGGGCCTGGCTTCGCTTCGTCAATCCTGTTGGCGATGAGCGATCTCCATTGCGACCAGCCGCGCCAGCAGTACCGCCAGGTAGAGTTGTCCGGCGATCGCCTCGGCGATCGCCAGGGCGTCGGCTCGCGGGGAGAGGGGGACGATATTCCCATAGCCGGTCGTCGTGAGGGTGACGAAACTGAAACCGATGAAGCGATCGAAGGATAGGGCCCCGGTTGCGAGTATCTCGCCGTTGAAGGAAAACGATCCCGGCTGAACGGCCGCCAGCAAAGCGTAGGCCTGGGCCCAGGCAATCCCCATAACGAGATAGACGCAGATGGCCCCGTTGATGGTGTCGACTGTGACTCGGCTGGTGTGGTGGAAGATCCGGCTGACGATCAGGTAGCCGGTGAATCCCCAGTAGACGACCCCGATGGCGGGGGAGAGAATTGCCATGTTGACCTCGCCCTTGTCGTCCGGCAGGAGTGAAGCGATCAGGATGATTCCCGTCATTCCGATACCGAACCAGACCTGGTAGCGATTCCTGGCATTGGCGAGGGCGGCGGTCGCCAGGCTGAGGACGAGCATGGTGAGCAGCAGCCCGCGCCCGAGATCGGGGAGAAAGGGTCTGCCCACGATCAGCAGCGCCAGGGTGACGAGCAGATAGGCATATCGATATCGACCCAGCATCTCTCAGCGAACCACCATTCTCGCGAGCTTCTCCAATACTCTATTTGGAATCGACCCCGCTCCGGAAGCGAGGCCAGCGATCCCCGCTCCTATCCGAAGAGGGTCCGAAGGACGGGAACGACCCCGGCCGGGCAAGGCTTCGAAGCGCCGTAAACGATAGGAGAAAGAGGCCGAGTTTTCCGGGAATTCTCATTCCTCGGGTGGCTGGCCCCGTGAGGCGGGAAAGGCCGCACGCTCCCGGAGCGGCGGCAATTTCACATCGATTCGGCGACTTTTTTTCGCGTTCATTCGGGGGATGTGACGTGGCTCAATCCGGGGATTTGCGAGCCCTTGATGGCCCGGAAGTCGCCGGCTTGCCGGCCGTCTTCCAGCGCCAGAATTGGATTTCCCCCGGAATTTCGGAGCTCCCGCAGATCTGGATTCATTTTGCGACCTGCTAGTCTCTCCGCCGATTTTCGCTTGGCTTCAGAATTGCTACCGGGGGAAAAAATGCGCATAGCTCTCGCGGCGGGGGCGGCCGCCCTTGTCCTCCTCGCCGTCTATTTCGCAAGCCTTCCGAATGGATCCGAATCCGAGCCGACTCCCGGGCCCCCGTCCGGGGATGGGGAAGTTGCGGTCGCTGGACAGCGCTCGGCCATCGGCCTGATCGACGATCAGCGTATTCTCGACGCCGAGTCCGAGCCGGGAAATTGGCTCGCCCATGGCCGCACCTACCACGAACAACGGTTTTCCCCCCTCACCCAGATCGACCGGGACAACGTTTCGAGCTTGGGTCTGGCATGGTCCAAGGATATGGGCACCAACCGCGCCCAGGAGTCCACGCCGATCGTCGTCGATGGGATGATGTTCCTGACGAGCAGTTGGAGTCGGGTCTTCGCCCTGGACGCCGTCACGGGCAGGACCATCTGGTCCTACGATCCCGAGGTGCCGGGTGAGTATGCGCGCAAGGCCTGTTGCGACGTCGTCAATCGCGGGGTGGCGGTCTACAAGGGCCGCGTCTATCTGGGCAGTCTTGATGGCCGACTGATCGCTCTCGACGCGGCCTCGGGAAAATTGATCTGGGAGGTCGATACGATCATCGACCGCGACCGTGCCTATACGATTACGGGGGCACCCCGCGCCGCCCGTGGGAAGATATTCATCGGCAACGGCGGAGCGGAATACGGGGTTCGCGGCTACGTGACCGCCTACGATGCCGAAACGGGCGCAGAGGCATGGCGCTTCTTTACCGTGCCGGGCGATCCCTCTCTTCCCTTCGAGCAGCCCGAATTGGAAATGGCCGCGAAGACCTGGAAGGGGGGCAATTGGTGGGAAATCGGCGGTGGCGGCACGGTATGGAATTCAATCGTCTATGACCCGGAATTCAATCAGGTCTATCTCGGGGTGGGCAATGGTTCACCCTGGACGCGGGTCATCCGCTCTCCGGGAGGCGGAGACAATCTCTTTCTTTCTTCCATCGTGGCCGTGGATGCCGATAGCGGCGAAATGAAATGGTATTACCAGACGACTCCCGGAGACAATTGGGACTATACGGCCGTGCAGGATATGGCGTTGGCCGAGATGGAAGTCGATGGCCGACTCCGCAAGGTTCTCCTCCAGGCCCCGAAGAACGGCTTCTTCTACGTACTCGATCGGAGCAATGGAGAATTGTTGCGCGCCCATCCCTACGCGCCCATGAATTGGGCCACCCACGTGGATATGGAGACGGGCCGACCCGTCGAGAATCCGGAACTCGATTATCTCGAGAAGGAAAAGTGGGTATTGCCCGGTCCGCTCGGGGGCCACAACTGGCAGGCGATGGCGGTGGACGTGGAGGCGGGGCTCGTATTCATCCCGGTACAGGAGAACTCGCTGATCTACGGCATGTCGGAGGAATTCAAGCAGACGGGTCTCTACAAGCGCAATCCGGGGCGTTGGAATCTCGGAGTCGAGTTGGGGCGAGTCGTTCAGCACTTCGTCGACAACCTGGCGATCTGGCCCCTGCCGAGGGGATATCTGAGGGCCTTCGATCCCCTGACGGGGGAGATTTCCTGGCAGGTCGAGATTCCCCACTATTGGAATGGCGGCTTGCTCGCAACTGCCGGGGGGCTGGTCTTCCAGGGGGATGCGCTGGGCATGGTCAAGGCCTACGACAAGAAGAGCGGAGAACTGCTCTGGGAATTCAACGCCTATACGTCGATGCTGGCTCCGCCGATCACCTATCAGGTGGAGGGAGTGCAATACGTGTCGATCCTGACGGGTACCGGCGGAGGGGATCTCTTCGGGGGGGCGCCTCTGCCTCCGGTTCCGAATCCGGCCTCCCTGGACTACAGCAACTTCGGTCGCCTGCTGGTCTTCAAACTCGACGGGAAGGCGAAACTAGACCCCCCGAAGGCCCGGGATATCGAGATCCCCGTGCAGGTCATGGCCCCCCTGAGCGATCAGGAGATCGCCTATGGGGAGGGGCTCTACCACGAATACTGCGCGGTCTGCCACGGTCTGGCGGTTCGCTCGGGGGGCACGATTTCCGATCTTCGTCGCATGAGCGAGGGAACCCATCAGATCTTCGGGCAGATCGTCCTGGAGGGCGTGCTGGCACAGAAGGGGATGGCGGCCTTCAACGACGTTCTCGCCGAAGAGGATATCGGGTTCATCCACGAATATATACGCGCCCGTGCCCATCAGGACCGAGAAGTGGCCCTGGGCAATCAGGAACAACCTCGCTGGACGTGGATGGATAGCCTCGACCCGAATCCCTGAGTGCGGCGGCAGTTCGCGATCTCAATCCGAGTTCGGAACTCTTCCCTTCGAGGGTAGGGTCGGCGGGCGGACGGCGAAGAACTCGAAGGCCGGGGGTCGCTCAGTCGTACCCGCGGAGAGGCGATCCCCGCGCTCGCCCTCTTCCCGGGTCGCAGCATCGTCCAAGGGCGCGAGAAAATTTCGCGTTCTCCGGCCGTTGAGTCTCTCGCCCGCATCCATGCGATCGAGAGCCGCCTGGGCGGCCTCTGCGGCTTCCTCATTCCATGGCAGGGCATGGGCTCGAGGCGCTCCCACGGGCAGGCCGGCGGCGTCCAACTCCCTCACCCAATAGTAGATCGACCCCGCACCTCCCCCCGCCGTGTCTCCCCCCAACTTGTCGGGATTGTCGAGGGCGATCCACAATACGCGGAAATTCTCGGGCATGGGATCCGGGCTGGGCCAGCCGATCAGGCCGCGAAAGCCGTGCCAGGTGCCGAAGTAGAGCAGGGAAACCAGCACGATGGCGGCCAGCTTGATGCGACCGCCGTATCGGGTGGCGAGGCTCAGATTCAGCAGCAGAACGGCGACCGCCACGTAGGCGAGGGTGAGGATCAGGCTCGCCCCGATCACGATTTTTCCTCCGCGATCCTCGTGACCAATCTCTTCGGCACCTCGTTGGTATTCACCACTTCGCCATCGGAACCGATGGTGAAACGAAGTGCGGTTTGCTCGTTTCCCGTGCCCACGAGATTCCGAGTGCCGTAGTAGACCAGGGATACTTCGGGGTTGAGCTTTTCGACTTTGACGTCCACGGGCAGGGCTCGATCGTAATTGGATTTATAATGCAGCAGGTTGACGACGTACTCGCCGGGTTGAAGAGCCCGAATCGTGACCGTCTCCTGGTTGAGGGGGTTCGAGACCGTGACGCCGTCCAATACGATGCGATCCGCAAAGAGTCCCCGATCGTCTCGATCCAGGTGCATGAGGGCGGTATCGCGGTTGTTGTACCAGAGCAGGTCGCCGTGGGGGCCCTCGACGATCGTATCGACGTCGTCCGGATGACGATCCGGCCAGCGCACGGTGATCAGGATTTCGGCCTTGGCATCCACCTTCCCCTCCGCCTGGGGATCCTGCATCAATACGATGGTCGCGATGAACATGAGCGCGAAGCCCAGCAGCACGTTGAAGAGCACATCCGTGAAGGCGTCCTGGGAATCGACCTGTCG
>PVBE012012890.1_pt1 | contig 17148 bp, 17 predicted proteins | sample 1631181 | NCBI WGS metagenome assembly PVBE01 (sample SAMN08397723, study PRJNA350692) | Marine metagenome, whole genome shotgun sequencing project. | isolation source: water | place: Pacific Ocean | collected 2012-04 | reverse complement strand
GCTGGTCTGGCTTCAAACCGTCCAATGCACGTCTCGTCAATTTCGTTCAGCCAAAAGATTTATCAGAGGTTGAATTAGCCGATAGTTCTGCTCAATAAACAGCTTACTTCTAATTATTTATCCCAACGCGTATATTAAAATTTGGATTCATGTTTTTTCCTCTCCAAACAAACCGTTAGCCAATTTCAAAATTTAAAATCAAGTTATGGATAAAAATATTCCCAAACAGAAAAAAGTTCTACGGGAGCCCGAAAAGAACCTAACCAGTGGCGATGTGAGACTGATGCGGCTCATAGATCACCCTGTCAGAAAATTCTCGAAATCTTACTGGTTACGATCCGAACGCATTAGACTTGTTGCAAAAGTTTGGTGAGACTTTGTTCATCCGGGTGTGATTCAAGAAAAACTATTCTGATTCATTCAAATTAGAAAATACTCTAGGTGGCGATCACTTCTTTGACCTTGCCGGCCAGTTCTTGGAGGGTGAAAGGCTTAGGCAGGAAGTTGATGGTCTGATCTTCGCCGATCTCCCCGGGAATAGCCTCTTCCGCATATCCCGACATAAGAATCACCTTAATTTCAGGAATTTCCTCGAGAACGAGGCGAACCAGCGTATGGCCATCCATACCCGGCATGACGACATCGGTGATAATCAGATCGATATCTTCGTCAAATTCGTTGATTACATCCAGCGCCTGCTCGCCGTCAGATGCCTCCAGCACCCGATACCCTTTGTTGCGCAATGCCCGGGACCCGAATACCCTGACAGCGTCCTCATCCTCGACCAGTAGCACCGTGCTACTGCCGGTCAGATCGATTTCCTCCTGGGCTTCCATGCCGTGCGCCAGCATCAATTCACCCGCTGCCGCCTCAGCGGCGCTGAAGGCCGGCAAATAGAGCGAAAATAAAGTCCCTTCGCCAAGGGCAGAATCAACAAAGACAAAGCCCTCCGATTGCCGCACAATGCCGTAGACGGTTGAAAGACCCAGCCCGGTCCCCTCACCCACGCCTTTGGTCGAAAAGAAGGGTTCAAATATGCGGCTGATATCTTCTTTGGCGATTCCCGACCCGGTATCGCCCACCTTGATCAAAATATAAACTCCCGCGGGCATGACTTCATGGCCCCGCTGGATGGAGTTTTCGACGGTTACTCTCTCTGTCGAAACAGTGATCATGCCGCCGCCGGGCATGGCGTCCCTGGCATTGACGGCCAGATTGATGATTACCTGATCGAACTGGCCCGGATCGGTGCGGATCAAATCCACATCTTCTCCATGGGTCATATCGAGGCTGATATTCTCACCGATCAGGCGGCGTAATAAATTTGACAGATCATTGAGCGCATCAGTAATTGCGAACACCTTGGGCTGCAACGTCTGCCGGCGGGAGAAGGCCAGCAATTGGCGTACCAAATTAGCCGCCCGGTTGGCGTTTTGCTTGATTTGCATGATATCTGCAAAGGACGGGTCCTCCGGGCCATGACGACCGAGCAACAAATCGCAAAATCCGATCATGGCCGTTAAAAGGTTGTTGAAATCGTGGGCGACGCCCCCAGCCAATTGGCCGACTGCTTGCATCTTCTGCGCCTGATTGAATTGAATTTCGAGGTTTTTCTGCTCCGTTGTGTCGATGACATGTAGAACCAGACCGGCCACATCTTCTTCGCTGTCGGTGATCCGGCTGACATAGAGCGAAGCGGTAAGTTCCCGCTCACCGCCTGCCGGCATGCGCACATCAAGCAGGGTTGCCGGCATAATCCCCATAACCACTTTGGAAAGTTGCGCATCGGCATCACTTCGATCTTCTTTATTGATCCGCTCCGACAATGGCCTACCGATCACACCATCCCGGTGAAGGCCTAGCAGTTTCAGGAACGACCGATTGCAATCAAGGACTTCGCCCTGAAGATCCAACAGGACAATGCCGACGGGCGCATCGGCAAATAACCAGGGTAAGCGTTTCAATATGGGCCCGCCCATCCCGTCATCGGCCAACGGCATGAAGGGAGTGCGCAGCACGACGGAACGGGAATAATCAAAATCCCCGGCGCCGGTTTCCCGTTGCGACTGGATTAAATAGGCAGGGAATTCGTAGCCATCCCGAGCTCTTAGTATCAACCCGCCATGCATTCCGGAGGCGTCTTCCTCGACAGCGGCTTCATCGCCGTCTGACAACCCGGCGTCGAGCGCGACAAATTCGGCAAAACTTGTCTGCCCGCCATTTCTGCTTTTACCAATTTCGTCTTGGTCCAGACCAAGCCAATTGGCCAAAGTATTGTTGACGTATCGCATATCGCCGTCGGCGTCGCTTGAGAAAAATCCAACGGGCAATTGATCGAGAAGATCGGCGAGGAACATCTCCTCCATCCCGCGCTCAATATCAACTTCACGTTGCTGGGTTAGGTCATCCACCTGCCAAAAGGTCATGCTGGATAGGGTCGGCGACATAGCCACAACCGGTTGTACGGAAAGACGCCAATAACGGGGGATACCGCGTTTACCAATCAGGAGGACTTCACCAACGTCTCGGCAACCCTGCTCCGCGCTGGCACAAAGACGCAGAAATTCGGGCTTCGATTGACTTTTCAGATGATCGGCAATGCCTTCTAGGGCAGTCATATTGACGAGGCTTTGGCCTTCAATGGTTTCGAACGACCGGCGGAAATTTTCGTTGACGGTGACAATTTTTTTCCTGTTGTTGGTTAGAAAGGCTGGATAATCAGCATCTTTCACCAAGGAGATAAGTTTTCGCCGGGCATTCTTATTGTTGCTGTCCCGGCCCAGTTGCCATGAAAACACGCACAACGAAGCGATACTTAGGACAATTAAACTGCTGGCAACAATATTGAATAGCGGTCCTTGGGTCAAAATGGCCAAGCTGCAGCCGCCGGATAAGATGGCAAAAAGGAGGCTGAACCACCGTGTTTTCACGACCGTAGCAGCAGCGGTGCGTGTTTGATCCAATACCGATCTTTCGGCAATCGCGCCGGGCCTTTCCAATCCACTGCCCTTATCAATTTTGAGCTCGTTCACTCGATCTTTATCCGCTTTTTTTCTACAGCCTATTGTACGTCTATTGAATAGATTCAGTGCATCCTGTTTGCGCGATTCGTCGCAACTCTTCAACCTCCTATTTTCGGTAATTCGCGCATCTTAGTTCAACACTGGACCGGATTGGGATTCTTCATCGGAAGTCGCACCGGGTGAGGAAGTGTCCGGGTTACCAGTACCGGCCGAAGGCTGAACCGGCGCTTGTGGTAGTTTCCCTTTGATCCGATAAACATAGCCGATGATTTCGGCAACCGCATGATAGTGCTCGGCAGGGATTTCCTGATCAATATCCACCGCTGAGAACAGAGCCCGGGCCAAAGGCGGGTTTTCAACGATCGGCACATCAAATTCTTCGGCCGCTTCCCTGATACGCGCTGCCACTTCATCGACACCTTTGGCGATCAAGACCGGCGCCGGCATCGTTTCCATATTATACTGCAGGGCAATGGCGTAATGAGTTGGGTTGGTTATTACCACATCGGCCTTGCCCATGGCGGCCAGCATACGCTGCTGCTGTCGCTCGATCCTTAATTTAGCTATTCGTTGCTTTACCATGGGATCACCGTCGGACTGTTTCCGTTCGTCTTTTACCTCTTGTTTCGACATCATCAGCTTCTTCGTATGATCGTATTTTTGGTAGGCAAAGTCTGCGGCAGCCACAATGGTCATAATAAGGACGACTGCTGCTACAATGATTGTCGCTATCTCATGAATGCGGCCTAGGGCCTCAATAATATCGAATCCGGGAAACAGTTGAATGTCGGCGAGCATCGGTACAACGATCGTTAAAAGAACGGATGCAACGATGGCGAATTTGACGAGGCTTTTGGCAAATTCGACCACCTGCCTGACGCTCACCATTTTCTTTATTCCCTTAGCGGGGGAGAACTTACTAATTTCCAGTTTTATTTTTTCTGTCGAAATCGTCCAGCCGATCTGACCGATCATGATGGAAACGCCGATGACCAGAAACAGCACCATAATCGGTAAAACAATCATACCGACCTCCTGCACCAATTGCATCATCACTTCCCGCAGGTGAAGTAGGTCAACCGGGATGGCGTGCGGTTGTTGGATAAATTTAATATTTATCATAGAGATACTTGTCATAGACCAGGGTGCTAAAACCAGGAGAACGAAAGTGACACCCATTAGAACCGCCCAGCTTTGCAGTTCCTGCGACTGCGCATTTTGCCCCTGCTTTTTTGCATCATTGAGCTTTTTACCTGTCGGTTTCTCTGTTTTTGATGATTTGTCTTCGTCAGCCATTTCTCAGATCCATTCCCAATCAGTATTTACTATGGCACCAGGAAGAACTGCAGCCCTTCCTGGGTGTGGGAAAGAAAAACCATCATAATGCTTGGCACAACGATCATTAACACCACGAACGACACGACAATTTGCAACGGCATGGCGACAAAAAATATCGGTATTTGAGGTGCCAGACGGGTCATCACCCCCAGTCCCATGTAATAAGCCATTGAAACGACAATAAACGGCGAAGCCATTTGAATGCCAACTTTGAAAGTTTGGGCGACGTGTCGGGCCACCATTTGCAGGATATCGCCAGGCATGGGAGCCACACCCGGCTTGAACAGTTCGTAACTGTTTACCATGGCTTCGATGAGAACGTGATGGAGATTGGTGACAAACAGTAACAGCGTAGCAATGGTAGATAAAAAACCGGCAACCACAGCACTCTGCTGCTCTGATATGGGATCATAGGCCAGCGCATTAGCCATGCCGGAAACAAAAGAGGTGACGGTACCGGCGACCTGCACGGAGGCAAACAGAATTTTAACGGTCGAGCCGATGATGGCACCGGCCAGTACTTCGCCACCAATCAAAAGAAAGAGCTCAATCGGGCTGTCCGGCATGGCCGGTAATCGATCTAACAATATCGGTGTTAAAACAAAGGATACGGCCAAGGCAAAAAATAAGCGGCCACGCATGATCACCTTGGTGCTGCCATAGCCGGGAAACAAAAAGAAAGCCGTTCCCATGCGGGCAAACACCAGCAAAAAAACGAAAATATTGAGGGAGAGAATTTCCTCGAGCATTACCGATTAAACACCCATACCGTCAGCCGATCGCAATTATGCGGTCGTAAAGTGATCGCGCAAATTCAATCACCGCCGTCATCATGAACGGCATAAAAACAATTACGGCGCCGAATATAATGACGATTTTAGGCACGAAGGTCAGAGTCATTTCCTGGATGGACGTTAGTGTCTGAAAGACGGCGATGATCAGTCCTACCACCAGGCCGGCGGCCATGATAGGACCGCCTGCCTTCATGATGACGAAAAATGTCTGCCTTGCGACTTCCAAAACTGCCGCTTCGTTCATGGGTTGCCTCCTAACCGATTCAGGCGCTCTCTCATTGGGCTGGCCTACCCAAGGCGATTACATGGGCATACGGAGGATTTCTTTATAGGCTGCAATCACCTTGTCACGGACGGCAACGACGGTATTTAAGGTAACCTCTGCTTCGGCTACCGCAACAACGACCTGATTTAGGTCAGCTTTGCCAGCAGCAGCAGCAGCCGTCATTTGCTCGCTTACCTTGCCCGTATTGACGGCACTTTCGGCAAAGTTCTTGACCATTGATGAGAAATCGTTGCCCGGCACGCCGGCAACCGAATCGGAACTTGCAGTCCCGGCGGCTTTTTCGGTTATTCGATCGACAGCGGCGTTATAAGCCCCTAACGCATTGGCGACTTCTACGGCCATGATGTTCTCCTCTTAAGTTCCATTTTATTTATTCACGCCCGCTTTTTCTGCGGAGATTTTCGCCCGCTTTTCTAGCGGAGAATATCAATTGTCTTTTGCAACATGCCTTTGGATGTCCGGATGACGCTCAGATTGGCCTCGTAGGACCGCTGGGCCTCGCGCATATCCATCATTTCAATCAATTTATTGACGTTGGGCGTCAGGACATAGCCGTTTTCGTCAGCCGCCGGATGCTGTGGATCGAAGCGCCGTTTGAAATCGCCCGGCACCTGACGCACCTTGTCGACTTTGACCAAATCGATACCCAATTGCCGGTTAAGCTCATTTTCAAAGGTAATGCTCTTTCGCCGGTATGGGGTTTGACCGGGCTCAGTCGGCAAAGAATCGGCATTGGCGATATTTTCGGAAATCACCCGAAGGCGCGTTCCCTGCGCCTTCATGCCCGCCGCTGAAATCCTAAATGAACTAAGCAAGTCATCCGCCATAATTTATTCCTTTACCTGGGTTAACGGTTCCGCTTACTTCGCCTTGATCACGGACTTGAACATCGCCATGTGCTTTTTATAGAGCTGGGTCATGGCGTTATGATTGACCGCTGTTTCGTTCAATTTCATCATTTGCTCTTCCAGAACAACGCTATTGCCGTCGGGCGCCGTTTCGTAGGGGCGGCGAACATCGGATTCATTGAAGCTGCCGCTGGATCTACGGAGGCCCTGAATATGTTTCGGATCCGTCACGCGAACCTCAACGTTGAAGTTGCTGTGATGCTTCTGCCGCATGACATCTTCAAACTTGATTTCCTTGATGTCGCGACTGCGGTATTCGGGGGTATCCGAATTGGCAATATTCTGAGCCACCACCTCCTGGCGCTGACTGAGCCAGTTGAGACGTTCGCGCATAAATCCGAACATGGGAAGATTGGTAAGTTCCATCGCACCGTCCACCAAGCCTTTTGAAAATTAGGCCCGTTATCATCAGAGTTACGGGCTTTTTGCCCTTATGAAACAGACTATGCGCCCTGGGTCTTTAAGAAATCGTAAAAGTCGGCAATTTTTGCCGGTTTGTAGCCTTTAGTATGAAGACGCAGATTCCTATGATTTTTCATTACCGAATTTTCCTGGTAAACATTAGAACAATAACCACCATTAACTGTGGAAGAGGGAAAAGTGCCTAAGAGCCTAAAAAAAATCAAGAAACTACTGATCGCTAACCGCAGCGAAATCGCCATCCGTGTCATGCGGGCAGCGACCGAATTGGGAATATTAACCGTTGCCGTTTATTCGCGGGAGGACCGCTATGCGCTGCACCGGTTCAAGGCTGACGAAAGCTATCTGGTAGGCGTGGATAAAGGACCGATTGAGGCCTATCTGGATATCGAAGACATCATCCGTATCGCCAAAGAAACCCATGTGGACGCCATTCACCCAGGCTACGGGTTTTTGTCGGAAAACCCCGAATTTGTCGACGCTTGCCAGGAAGCGGGATTGATTTTCATCGGTCCGCCGCCCGATGTCATGCGGCGGCTGGGCTCCAAAGTGGCGGCGCGGCAATTGGCCCAGGAAGCGGGCGTTCCCGTGATGCCCGCCTCTGATCCCCTGCCGGTGGAAGATGCGGACACAGTCAAACGCCTGGCCGAAAGCATCGGCTACCCCGTAATGGTCAAGGCCACCTGGGGCGGCGGCGGCCGCGGCATGCGGGTGATTGAAGACGAAGAGACGGTCATCGATCTGGTGGAACAAGCCAGTCGGGAAGCGGCAGCGGCGTTCGGCAACGGCGAGGTTTATTTTGAGAAACTGGTGCGCAATGCCCGCCATGTGGAAGTTCAGGTGATAGGCGACAATCACGGCAATGTAGTGCATTTGTACGAACGCGATTGTTCGGTCCAGCGCCGCCACCAGAAAGTGGTGGAACGCGCGCCGGCGGTTTTCCTCGACGACGACGCCCGCAACAATCTCTGCGCCCAAGGATTAAAAATCGCCCGCACCGCCGGCTACCAGAATGCCGGCACGGTGGAGTTCCTGCAGGACGCCGATACGGGCGAGATTTATTTCATCGAGGTCAATCCCCGCATTCAGGTGGAGCACACGGTGACCGACTGGGTGACCGGCGTCGATTTGGTGCAGGCCCAGATCAAGATCGCCGCGGGCGGCAGGATTGGCGATCTGGAAGGCAGCGGTGTCCCCGCCCAGGAGGGTATTCACCTTTACGGTCACGCCATCCAATGCCGGGTCACCACAGAAGACCCGGAAAACAATTTTACTCCCGATTACGGCCGCATCAACGCCTATCGCAGCGCCGCCGGGTTCGGTATCCGATTGGACGCGGGCACCGCCTTCACCGGCGCCCTGATCACCCAGCACTATGATTCCCTGTTGGTCAAAGTGACCTCCTGGGCGTCGGAAGCCAAAAGCGCCGCGGCCCGCATGGACCGCGCCCTCCGGGAGTTCCGCATCCGCGGCGTGACCACCAATCTCAGGTTCCTGGAAAGCCTGGTGAACCATCCGGGCTTTTTGGAAGCTAATTACAACACCGACTTCATCGACAATACGCCGGAGCTTTTCCACTTCCCCATCCGCAAGGACCGGGCGACCCGGCTGTTGAATTTCATCGGCGACGTCATCGTCAACGGCAATCCCGAGGTCAAGGATGTGCCCCTGCCCGCCCACGCCGCCACGCCCCATCCGCCCGTGCTGGATGAAGGGGATATCAAGCCGGGCAGCAAACAGAAGCTGGATGAACTAGGACCGGAAAGATACGCCCAATGGATGCTCGACCAGAAAAAAATATTGATCACCGACACCACCATGCGGGATGCCCATCAGTCTCTGCTGGCCACCCGGGTCAGGTCCAAGGATATTGTCGATATTGCGCCCTCCTACGCCCAATTAACGCCGGAGATGTTCTCCATGGAATGTTGGGGCGGGGCCACCTTCGACGTGGCCATGCGCTTTCTCCATGAATGCCCGTGGGAGCGGCTCCAGGATTTACGGACGCGCATGCCCAATATCCTGACCCAGATGCTGCTGCGGGCCTCCAATGGCGTCGGCTACACCAACTACCCGGACAATGTAGTGCGCTTTTTTGTGCAGCAATCGGCGAATGCGGGCATGGATCTGTTTCGTATTTTCGACTCCCTCAACTGGGTGGAGAACATGCGGGTTGCCATCAATGCGGTGCTGGAGACCGGCAAGCTGTGCGAGGCGTCCATCTGCTATACCGGCGATATTTCCGATCCCAGTCGCACCAAATACGATCTCAAATATTACGTCAGCCTGGCCCGCGAACTAAAGGAAGCCGGGGCGCATATTCTGGGCATCAAGGATATGGCGGGATTGTGCAAGCCCAATGCGGCGCGGGTGCTGGTCAAGGCGCTGAAAGAGGAAACCGGCTTGCCCATCCATTTCCACACCCACGACACCAGTGGAATTTCAGCGGCCAGCGTGCTGGCGGCAGTGGAGGCAGGCGCCGATGCTGTGGACGCCGCCATCGACTCCATGTCGGGGTTAACCTCCCAACCCAACCTGGGCGGTATCGTCGAGGCCCTCAAGAACACCGACCGGGACAGCGGCCTGGATACGGAAGCGCTGCGCCAGCTTTCCACCTATTGGGAGCAAGTACGCACCCTCTATACCGGCTACGACGCCAATTTCAGGTCGGGAGCGTCGGACGTCTATATCCACGAGATACCCGGCGGCCAGTACACCAATCTACGCCAGCAGGCCCGCTCCATGGGCATCGACCGGCACTGGCCCGAAGTGGCCAACACCTACGCCAAGGTCAACGAGATGTTCGGCGATATCGTCAAGGTGACACCGTCCTCCAAGGTGGTCGGCGACCTCACCCTGACCATGATCACCGGCAATCTGACCCCCGAAGAGGTCCAGGACCCGGACAAGGAAATCGCCTTTCCGGAATCGGTGATCTCGTTTTTCCGGGGTGAACTGGGCCAACCCCCGGGCGGTTTCCCCAAGGCGCTCCAGAATAAAATTCTCAAGGATGAAAAACCCATTACCGTCCGTCCCGGCTCGCTGATGGAAGACGTCGATCTGGACGCCACCAGGAAAGAGGTGGAGCAGAAGATCGGCCGCCACATCAGCGACTTCGAGCTGGGCTCGCATTTGATGTATCCCCAGGTGTTTGCCGACTACGCCGATCATCTGCGCCAGTTCGGCGACGTCAGCAAGATCCCCACCCAGGATTTCTTCTACGGCATGGAGCCCGGCGGCGAGATCGCCGTCGAGATGGAGCGCGGCAAGGCCCTGGTGATCCGCTTTTTGGCGCTCGGCGACGCCAACAAGGACGGCGTCCGCAACGTCTTCTTCGAGCTCAACGGCCAGCCCCGTTCGGTCCGCATTCGCGACGATTCCCAAGAGTCCAGCCGCTCCGTCAACCGGGTCGCCGACGACCAGGATCCCAACCAGCTCGGCGCCCCCATGCCCGGCGTCATCGTCGCCATCGTCGTCGAGCCTGGCCAGAAGGTGCTGCGCGGCGACACGCTGCTCTCCATCGAGGCCATGAAAATGGAAACTGCCGTGACGGCGGAGTTCGACGGCACCGTGGCAGAGGTCGCTATTTCTATTGGCGCCCAGGTCAATGCGGAGGACTTATTGGTGGTGTTCGAAGGTTAGGTAAACAGGGAAGCGCCAAGATAACAAATGCATTATTTGTTCCCGGCCGAGAAAATCGTTCATACTATAGTGAACGGAAATCACAAGGAATACGTCGAACGTTAGTTACCCCCGCCATCCCGACCTTCCCCCACCCACAGGAAACTGAAGGGAGGGAAAGGAGAGAGACAACAGGTCCAAATCTTCTCTCCCCCGGCGGGTGAGGGTGAGGGTGAGAGGGTAAATTTTTATGATGCCAGCTGCGCCTTGATGGCTTCCTCCCAGCCGTCCGGGTCGAATCCCATAGGTCCCATGGCGCCGGCATAGGCGATTTTCCGGTCGGTCCCGATGATATAAAGACGCTCGGGCCAGCCGGCGTATTTCTGTTCGGCGTCGTCATCCATGCCGTCCAGATACATGGGCATTTCCAGGTTCAGGTTGAGGACGCAGACCTCAGCTATCTCCCCCCGGTCCTCGATGGTGGCCGGCTGATCGTAGATGATCCCATTGGACCAGTTGCGTTCGGTCTTGTAGCCGCCGACCGAGTCCTCGGGGTGGGCTTCTCTGATATAGATGCAGGCGAAGGTGATCCGGTCACCGTAGGTCCGGTAGATTTCGTTAAGGCGCACGGCCTTAGCGCGGAAGGGTGGTCACGTGTAGGATCCGAACAGCAGGGCGACAGGCTTGCCGAAGAGGGACGACAATTGAACCATCTCGCCCGTCCTTTTGCCCTCGGCACCCAGCCTTTCGACCGTAAAATCGGGGGCGTCATGCCCATCCTTGGGCGCCGCCAGATCCTGTCGGATGCGCCCCTGCAAATACTCGACCCATTCCCCCTTGGAAATCCCCCAGTCCTTCCAAGGGTGTTTGGAAACGTTCGCCGTATTGCTCTTCAGCCGCTCGAACAGCTCTTCCGCCGTCGGCACCCGCATGTCTCTGGTATCATTCATCACCCGCTCCTCAAAAAAAATTCTCGCTTGTCGCATACTCTAAGCAAAACACCCGGGCGCAGCAAAGGGGAAATGGGTGGGGATAATGGCGGTAAAGTCTGTGTGAGGGGCTAGGGGGAGGATGTTCAAGGGGTAGGAATTCTGTAATCCACTATTCGCCATACGCGGGCTTGACCCGCGTACCCACATGTTCATTGAAACGACCAAGGTAATCGCACCAGAATTTGAACGCCGCAAAGATGGATGCGCAGGTCAAGCCCGCACTTGACAGAACGTGTCTGAATATTCAGCGGAGACACGTAACGATTACATGTCCCCAGCCTAAAAACCCCCGCTGATTACTCAACTGGCTTTGATTTCCAGATCGAGCTTGGCGTCGGTCACTTCTGCGCCCTGAGAGAAAGCAGTGCTTCTAGCGATGCTATCGCCCCGCTTACCGGGCCACCCTGGCGAGTCAGATGGGGAGTCATCTGGACCAGCCTGCCTTCGTGGCACCACTTCAGGAACCGGGTGACGTCGATCCGTATGTCGTATTCTTTGATATATCTGGCGAGGGTATCGCCGCTCAACCGGAGATCGCGGGATTTAACCGTGGCCGAACCATCCCGGTCGTAAATTTTTTGCATCTTGGTCCGGTAGTTGATCCACTTGGTAATATGGGGGTCCCAATTACCCTGAAACTTTTATCCACGTAGCGGACGATCTTGGCATGTGTGCTCTTCAACCACTCCACCTTGGGCAGCACCGGACAGGAGAACTGGGCGATCATATTCTCCTGGGCGGCGGATTTAGCGGCTTCTGCCGGTTGAACGGCGGTTAACCGCTTTTTAAACTTGTTCGGCGACACTAGCCTTAATCGAATTAGGAACGATAAAGTCCAGTGGTGATTAAAGTGGCGGAGTCCGAAAAGGACGCTCCTCAGATATCCGATAAAAGCCCGGATAACAACGAAAAAGCCGGACAGGGTGTCGATATTGTAGCCGGAGCGGAACCCGAAAAAAATAACCAAGAGGGCGGTGTGCGCAAAGCCGTCGCCATTGCCGATGCCAATCCCGATAAGGCAGAGGGTGACGGCGAAACCCTGCCAGCCGCCGCCAAACCGCGCGTTGTCGCGTCTGGCAAGGGCGCTGTCGCCGAACAAATTCTTCAGATCGCCTGGGCCAATAATATTAAGGTCCGCGAGGACGCCGACCTGGTCGAGATTCTCTCCGCTATTGATGTCGACAGCGACATTCCCATCGAGGCCTTCGCCGCCGTCGCCGAAATCCTTTCCTACCTTTACCGAGCCAATGCGGGCCACATCAATTTTTCAGAAACCCAGGAGAACACCTAATGAACGCCATGCTCATCCAACAGCAGGTCGATGACATCAAAAGTCTGATCAAATCCTCGCGCGACAATGTCGCCGATAGTCAGATGGTTGATATCTCACCAGTCGAGCAAAAAATGTCCCACCTCTTCGACGCGGTGAATTCAAACCCTCAACTCGCCATGGACGTCGATGTCGCTCACATCGCTGATTCCCTGGCCGATCTGATGAACGATCTGGATGAGCTGGAAAATGACCTGACAGACCAGAACAGCGTCATTCACGCCGAACTGGACGCCGCCGCCGCCGGTTCCGCCGCCGCCACCTACAACGCGTCCAACACCAACTAGCAAACAGGTACATTATGGAAATCGATACTGTCAGCTATATGAAATTTCTCGCCGCCCTGATATTTGTGCTTGGGCTAATCGGCGGCTTCGCGCTTGTGGCTAAAAAGATGGGCCTCGGTAACCGGGGTCCGGTCAAGCGCGGCAGGGGAAAACGGCTGTCGATCATCGAATCCATCACCCTGGACGCCAAACGCCGGGTGGTGCTGATCGGCCGGGACGATAAAGAGCATCTCCTTCTGATCGGTGCCGCTTCGGAGCAGGTGATTGAAACGGATATTCCATCGGACGAGAACGAAGCCGATGATACAGAATCATCGGCGAAAACTGCACCATTCCGGAAACCGACTTTTTTAAGGGCGTTGCAGGACAATACCAACGCCGCCGGCGACGGTTGAAACCGGCTTCAATGTTAATTCAGTACTTCATAAAGAGCTTGCTCCTGGCCGCAACGATGATCGCGGTGGCAGAGCCGGCTCTGGCCCAAACCCTGTCATTGGATTTAGGCCAAGGAGGGCCGACGGCGACTGGCCGTTTGGTCCAGCTCTTCCTGCTGTTCACCGTCCTCAGCCTGGCGCCGGCCATCCTGGTTATGATGACTTCTTTCACGCGCATAGTAGTCGTGCTGTCCTTTATGCGGACGGCCATGGGCGCCCAACAGACACCGCCCAATCAGGTAATGGTCAGCCTAGCCATGTTCCTGACCTTTTTCGTTATGATGCCCACCTTTGAAGCCTCATGGGAACAGGGTATCCGGCCTTACATCGACGGCGATATCGAAGAAAAAGAAGCCTTCGAGAAAAGCGCTAAACCGGTGCAGAAATTTATGATGAAACATGTGCGGGATCAGGATTTAGAACTATTCATGGACATGGCCAAAGTCGGCCCGGTGGCGATACCCGACGACGTGCCGATCAAGGCGTTGATCCCAGCCTTTATGATCAGCGAACTGCGCCGCGCCTTCGAAATTGGCTTCCTGGTTTTTATTCCGTTCCTGGTTATCGATATGGTGGTAGCGTCGGTGCTGATGAGTATGGGCATGATGATGCTGCCGCCAATTATTATCGCCTTACCCTTTAAGATTATCTTTTTTGTGCTGGTCGACGGCTGGTACCTGATCGTGGGCAGTCTGGTTCAAAGCTTTGGCAGCGGCTAGATCAAGAATTAGAACCTTACGCTAATTCAGAGAACTTAGGTTCCCCTCCTTGAGGCGATCTTTATAGGCAGCCATGAAATTCTTGAAATTGCTCACCGTCTTAACCTTGGCTGCGACCGTACGATAATCAATCAAGCCAATGCTGTTGGGGCTGGCGATCAGTTGAAAGGCGTCTTTGAAAGGTCCCGCTACCATTGCTTTGGAATAATCGGTTTTCAACCGGACAACGCCGCGCTCATTTCCCGCTAGGGCGATGGCGACGGCGTAATTTAGGACGTATTGGGATTGTTTTTCCGATAATGGCTTACCCGGTACCGCGCCCGACATTGTTACCAGTTTCTGCAGCGCTTTGGCCGCCAGCGGCCAAGTCTGTGAAGCCCAGAAAACCTCCGCCCGTAAAAGCTCAGCCTCCCTCGATTCATCATCTTCGAGGAGTACAATCGCCTCTGCCTGGCGCATCAGATCGATTAAGGCGCGGGCCGTCAAGTGCCGCCTCTGGACTTCAAGATCAGGGAGAAGACCGCTCTCTTTCGATGAATTCAACGCTATCTGCGCTGCTTTGGGCTCTCTATTCAGAAGCTGTACCGCCGCTAACCGGGCGCCGACGCGGGCCTTCTCCACGCCTTTGAGGCGGATCTTGACCTGGCGCTCCAGCAACTTGGCGGCCCGTCCCAGCAAATCAACTGCCGCCAATCTGTCCGCCAGCTTGCGGATCATTTCATCGCCCGTTTTGCTCGAAGGCGTAAGTTCTTTGAATTCATCGAACAGGGCTATAGCCCGCACCGGCGGCATGGAATCAGCGGCATCATTCAAATACAAATTGGCAAAAGCGCTGGCCATTTCCTGGGTAACTTCGCCCGCATTAGGGTTGCCCTTGAAATATGACGCCGCCGCCTGCAAGGTCCTGAGCCCGTTGCCATAGTCACCGATATCGAGATAGAGCCGGCCCAGCCGCCGCAGTAAATTAAATTCAAATTCGCCGCCCCGCCATGAGAACCGCAAGCCTTCCAGTTCTTCGATAGCCTCTTTCGCCTTTATCTGTTTCAATTCGAGCGATAAGTCCGTCCGCAGCACGATTGCATCGGCCATACTCGGGCGATGTTCCCCCTGCTCTACTTCCTCCCAGGCTGCTATAGCGCCGTCGAAGTCGCCGGAAAGTTTTTTCAATTTTCCTTCCAGTAAAGCCAACTGGTCAATTTCCTTCGGCGTCGGATCCTCTTCGGCCAACATTTCAAGATATTTGATGCCGGTTTTTATATCGCCGGCAGCGATCGCTGCGTCAGTCACCAGCAAACCCAAGGGAATTTTTATCGCCCGCGGATAGGGCCGAAATACACTGCCCTTTTTGCTCAGCACCGCCGCTGCTTCGACCAGTTTCCCGCTTCCCGCCAAAGCGGCGGCGCGCCAGAATTCACCCTCGTCATTGTCGTCCATACTGCCATGATCGAGATCTTTCAGCGCATCTTCATAGCGGCCAATGGTAAAATTGGTTGCACCCTTTAACAGGCGAAATTGCTTGTTGGTGATGATGTCCGGGTTTTCACTTTCAATACTGCGCAGGACGCCGATCGCTTCATAGCCGAAATGGTTGGCGAACAGGAAAATCGCGTATTTCATCCGCTCCTTTTGGCGTTCTGCACCTTGCGACAAGGAAAGCCGGTTGAGCATCTTCTGTCGGACCTTCCTAAAATCGCTGATTTTCATCCGCCGTGCCTGGCGCCAAGTATTAAGTTTGAATATCCGCGAAAGAGACCGGATCGAACCTGGTTTCGCGCGGGCAGAAACTTTTGGTAACAACGATGTCAGCGCCAGCTTGGAGGCGCTGGTCAATTCGACGCCCTGCTGGATTGCCCGAACCCGCAAATTGTCGATGCTGGGTTTGACCACTATGCCCTGGGCGGTCGGCAAAATCTGGACCTGAGGGTAGCGGTATTTTTTGGGCAAACCATGACCCAGAGGAATGACCGGGATGACAACAAGGTTATCCCCTACTTCGACATCCTTGAAAGGGACGGGCTCACCGGATCCGGCGACGGAAATGAAGAGACGCGCGCCGACCGGTGAATTGGGTTGGGATTTCGTTTCAATTTCCACCTGCGGCTGCAGCGGCTGCTGTTTGAAATCAAATATCCAAGCCAGGCCATCGCGTTTCAAGCTGGGGTTGATCCCGGATACTGTCGCAAAGCGTAATATGGTGGCGTGATCTGACGGAATTTGCTCAATTTTCCGGACTGCGGTCCCAGCTGATTGCTGCAGTTTGCGTACGTCTATTGTTTGTTTGCGATCGAACACCAACCAAAGATTGCCGGCCCGTCTGAATACAGCGGCCGCGGTTGGCGACGTCCAATCGATTCTCAGTGTAACCGCTTTTACATCCTTAGGATCGACGTCCGCCTCAACGGTCGCTGGTTCTTGCGCTGCCGATTTGGCGTCTTTGGGCGTTGATTTACCCTGAGGTTTGACCTTTGCCGCCGCGTCCTTGGCACTACCGCCTTTCTGTTTGGCACCGGCTTTTTGTGGTGTCAGTGATACCGGTTTGGCACTTTTGGAAGCAGCAGTAGTTTTCTTCGCCGTCGGTGCCGATTCCGCCAAAAGCTTTTGCACCGGGGGCGCATCATTGGCGCCAGTCGGGTTCAGTACATCAACGACCACTTTCGATCCGCTGCGAAAATGCTTCACGCGCGAAGACGAGGGCACGGACAAAGTGACGACTGTCTGCTTGCCGCCAACTTGCGTCCCAGCCCCACGAAAATTGCTAAGCCGTCGGTTATTCAGTGTTGATACATTGACATTTGCCGGGCGGTCAAAAGTTATGGTCGTCCGATTTCCCCTTTTATCGACCTTGTAAGGAACACTTTTTCGCCAGTCGAAAACAACCCGGTCATAATTCGGATGCACGCCCGCCCTGACCCCAACATTTTCTGACGTCCTGGTGGATGACGGTGGCGATGGTGGCGATGGTGCGGGTGTCGCTTTGGCAGTGGGCGGCGTTTTAG
>PVBE011323778.1_pt1 | contig 17149 bp, 10 predicted proteins | sample 1631181 | NCBI WGS metagenome assembly PVBE01 (sample SAMN08397723, study PRJNA350692) | Marine metagenome, whole genome shotgun sequencing project. | isolation source: water | place: Pacific Ocean | collected 2012-04 | reverse complement strand
TCGAGAAAAAATTGAGACTGATCAGTGGCCTTCCCTTTCCGAAGAAGACCCTGTTTTCGCTGGAATCAGTGAAGCGGTGACTGAACTTGCCAAAGAACGAATTGATATTCTTAAGGAACTCATCAAAGTTGACAAACGATTAGTTAATCTTCAGACAGAACTCGACAATGAAGAAACATCTTTGATTCCAGCAGACACAAATTTAGATAATGCGGTTGTTAGCTTAACGGATGAAGAAGGCAACGTCATTGGAACTTGGCGCGTTGAAGCTGGCAGTATTGAGTCAGCACTTGACTCTCTGCGTCTTGAATCCATAATGGAAGACGACAACACTGAACAAATAGAGTAACGCTAGGGGGAACAAACTCCGATGACCCTCATTTTAGGTATTGAATCAAGTTGTGACGAAACAGCAGCAGCGGTTGTTGAAAATGGCCGCACTGTACGTTCCAACATTGTTGCCTCTCAGGACGAACTACACGTTGCATATGGCGGTGTTGTTCCAGAAATTGCTAGCCGTGCCCATCTTGAGCGAATACTCCCTGTAATCACCAAAGCTATCGATGACGCGAACGTAACTCTGAGCGATATTGATGCAATCGCTGTCGGCAATAGACCGGGCCTCATCGGCTCCCTTCTCGTAGGAGTCTCTGCAGCAAAAGCGCTTTCGTGGTCACTTGGTAAACCACTCCTCACAGTTGACCATGTCATCGCACATCTTTGGGCACCCTTTCTAAGCGACTCAGAGGTTACTTATCCCTCTCTTGGAATCGTAGTTTCTGGTGGGCACACCTCTATGTTGCTACTTACAGATCCAAATAGTGCAACGTGTTTGGGAAAAACAATCGATGATGCTGCTGGAGAAGCATTTGATAAAGCCGCTTCCATTCTTGGTTTAGGGTGGCCCGGCGGTGCGCGCATCGATAAGGCAGCAGCGACTGGATCCCCCGTGCACAAGTTGCCAAGACCAAAAACAAGTGGTGACCGTCCTGACTTTTCGTTCAGCGGTCTAAAGACAGCATTACTATATGGTGTGCGTGGTAATCCCGTTCGAAGAGATGGAAAGAACGTATTTCCAAGAAATAGCACCGACTTAAACGAGCAGGAAATTTGTGACTGGGCGGCCTCTTTTCAGCACGCAGCCGTAGACTCAATAATGCACGGAATACAACACGCACTCGAGCACAATAATGTAAGATGTGTCGTAGCAGGTGGTGGTGTTCTTGCGAATACCCTACTGCGAAAACAGCTTGAAGCACTAGGTTCAAGTTACAACATCCCAATCCACCTTCCTGATTTCAAGTTTTGCGTCGACAACGCAGCAATGATTGCAGGGCTCGGATACCACTTGTTTGAAATTGGTCACCGTGACCAACTCAGTGTTACTGCTTCTCCAAAAGGTATTGCTTCCTAAGTTACGCGTATGAAAACTCACAAAAATAAAAAAGCAAGCAGGTCCAATGATCTCTTGCCTCCACTCTCTGCTTTTGAACCAATGGGACACCGAATTATAAAAGGCACACACCCAGCGATGCTTGACGATGAAACATTGTTAAAAGATATAGTGTTAGACTTCGGTAGATCAAGTGGGCCAGGCGGACAACATCGAAACCGAAAAGCTACCGCCTGTACCGCAACCCACACACCTTCCGACATAAGCGGAGAAGCGACTGAACGCAGAAAGCAAAGTGAAAACAGAAAAATGGCGATAAGCCGTTTGCGTAGAGCGCTGTCAATTCAACTCCGACGAGAACTGGTTCTCGATGGTTACAAATGTACGGAACTTTGGGATGAACGTCGCACAGGTGAGAAACTTGCGATAAACCCAAAACACCGGGACTATCCTTGCATACTCGCTGAAGCGCTTGACGTTATATTTGCAAGCGAATTTGATATGAGTTCAGCAGCGGACACTCTACAAATTTCTCCGACACAACTACTCAAAATAGTTTCACACGACAACGATGCTCTTAAGTGGCTTAACGATGAGCGTAAAGAACGCGGACTGTCAAGATTAAAAACATGAGCACACTGACTACTACTATCGATTCCGTTATTGATGAAATTATTGCAATTCGCCATGACTTGCACGCACATCCAGAACTTGGCTACGAAGAAAACAGAACGAGTAAAGTTATTCAGGATTTTCTTGGCGAACTAAACATCCCATTCAAAGCGGGCTTGGCAAAAGGCACCGGTGTTCTCGCTCATCTAGAAGGCGAGGGCAAAACTGCGATAGGTCTTCGCGCTGATATAGACGCATTGCCGATCAGCGAGGAAAACACATTTGACTGGAAATCAGTGCACGAAGGCTGCATGCACGCTTGTGGACATGATGGCCATACCGCAATTTTGCTTGGAACTGCTAAAGTTCTTTCCACCATTGCAAAAGAACAACAACTTCCTAACCCTGTTTCGTTTTTATTTCAACCGGCTGAAGAAGGTGGAGGTGGCGGTGAACAAATGGTACTAGATGGCTGTCTAGATGGCTCGCTCGTTGGTCCAAAGATTGGCATGATGTTTGGTTTGCACGGTTGGCCACAACTTGCACTCAATCATGTTGCAACAAAAGAGGGCCCAATGCTTGCTGCAGACATTGGGGTTTCGGTAACCATTCGGGGAGTTGGAGGGCATGCTGCATTCCCCTACTTGTGCAAAGACCCAATTGTTTGTGCAGCAAGTGTCGTCACTTCGTTACAGCAACTTGCATCAAGGAACACCGACCCGCTTGACTCCCTTGTCGTTTCAATTACACAATTTCACAGTGGGACAGCGCATAATATCATTCCGGAAGAAGTCAAACTCGTTGGAACTATGCGATATCTTGAAGATGAAACAGGAAAAATGGCAAAAGAGCGATTCGCCGAAATCGTAAACTCAGTATCAGCCGCCCACGGCTGCACCGCCACAGTTGACCTGCGCGAGGGTTACCCAGTTACACGAAACAATCCAAAAGCGGTCGAAGCATTTTTCGATATTGCAAATCAGACTATAGACCCAAGCCAAGTACTGCCCTTTGAACATCCTGTTATGGGGGGTGAGGACTTTTCGTATTACTGCAAGGAAGTACCCTCTTGTTTCTTTGCTCTAGGACTCTTGCCAGAAGGACAAGAAGAAATGGCTGCGTTGCATCAACCAAAGTTTGATTTCAACGACGACGCAATAAAAACTGGAATTACCATGTTTTGTTCGCTTGCTTTACAAACTTCATTAACTTGAAGCTTGCGAAACATGAAAATCAATCATCACATCGTAATGAATGAAGTCTATTGTCAAAAAGAGTTTTGCCAATTCTGGATCAAACTGTGAACCTGCGCATGCTGTGATCTCATCGAGGACTTCTTCTCTTTTTAATTTTTTCCGATATGCTCGCGATGAGCACATTGCATCAAAGGCGTCAGCCACGCCAAGAATTCTCCCAAATATTGGAGTGTCTTCCCCACTTGTTCCATCTGGATATCCCCTGCCATCCCACCTCTCGTGATGTGAGCGTACTCCGGGCAGGACTGGTTTTAACTGTGCAACATCCTTGAGAATATTCTCGCCAATTACAGGGTGCGCACGGATTTGGTCGAACTCTTCATTTGTCAACTTGCCTGGTTTTCGAAGAATGGATTCGGGTATTCCGATTTTTCCAATATCGTGAACAAGTCCACAAATGTGAATTTGCTCGATTGTCGTTGCGTCTAGACCGAATTTTTTTGCAAGTTCTTTTGAGAGCCATGCCACACGCTCTGAATGACCACAGGTATATGTGTCTTTTGCATCAATGGCTGAGACTAGAGCGGCAACTGTTCCGAGCAAAAAACCGTGGCGCTCCTCTGCATGGCGCAGTTCGATGTCAATGCGCTTCAAATTCGAAATTGCCAATGTTGCAATTTCAGCAAGCGCTTTGCAAAATTCAATATCTTCATCATGAGATTTCCCAGAGGCCTTGCCATCGCGGTTATCAATATAAATACAACCAACAACAGTATTACCTAGTGTAATTGGTATGCAAACTGCTTCGTCAATATTATGGTGCATAATCGACTCTGCTTGCTCATCAATCATCTGTGTTTTTTGATAGCGAACAGGCTCACCTTCAAGTGCTGCATCTAAAAGCGAACGGCTTAGGTTCGGTTTTCCCTGTAATGCAATTTGCCCCTTTGCTGCAAGTATTTCAACTTTCCCACCGCTAGCAGGACGAACAACAGCAATATTGCCAAATATAGTCCCTGCTTCTGCAGCTGTTGCAAGCACTTCCGCAATTTTTTCTTCACTTGTTGCAGCGTGAATTGACTGACTACAGTTTAATAGTGCTGCTAGACGTTCTTGGGCAATGGCCACTTCGCCATCAGACTCATCAAGCCTCACAATGGCAGTTCCACCTAGTGTTTTTGCATCGTCAAACGTATTTGAAAGTCGACCATCATCGTTTTGATCGACAACCTCAAAAGTAAATGGTTCAATCGTAATCAAATCACTAACTCTAATCCGAACTGATTGCCCTTTCTTGAGTTTTATGCCATTGAGAAATGTCCCGTGCCGAGAACCTGCATCCTGCAATTTCCAATCATCTCCACTTGGCGTCAATTCCGCGTGACACCTAGAAACTGTTTTCCCAGAAGCGAGCACAAAGTTGTTTTCCTGCCCTCTTCCAATAGTTAGAGGGTGTTCTCCATCAAGATTCAACGTAAGGTTGTCTGGACCATGCAGTGTCTCAATGACTAACTTGGAATCATTTTCCATCCTTATAGAGTACGCGAGATTCCACATAAAAAAAAATCCTCTGAGACTTTTTTCTGGTGTGGTTGCTTAGAAGCACAGAGTTTGGTAGAGTGTGTGGTTCACAATAAACACCGTTACAACCACTGCATCATGCATCGCTGGCCAAGCATGCACATCCTGATGAAGGTGGAAGGCAGGAGACAAAAATGGCCAAAAAGATAGAAAAGCAATTTAAGGTGCTAGCACCCGGTGGACAAGCCACCCCAGCACCGCCTCTGGGACCCGCTCTTGGCGCAAATGGTGTCAATCCAGGTCAATTCATTCAATTATTTAATGATCGAACGCGTGAACTCAACGGCAAAGTCGTTGGTTGCATTATTACGCTTTACTCAGACCGCTCATTTGACATTGAAATCAAATCTTCTCCAGCGGCTGTTCTCCTTCGTGCCGCTGCTGGTATTGAAAAGGGTTCTGGCGTACCACACACTGAAAAAGTGGGCTCAGTAACCAAAGAACAAGTCAAAGCAATCGCTGAAGAAAAAATGGAGGATCTCAATGCTGCAAGTATCGAGTCCGCCATGCGAATTATTGAAGGTACCGCCCGATCTATGGGCGTCACCGTGGAGGGTGCGTAAGCCATGCCGAAACTAACACGAGTACAAAAAGCAAGCACAGAAATTGCAGCCAAAGGAAAAGAACCACATAGCATCCAAGATGCCGTAAAGCTTTTAAAAACCTTCCCTGCACGCAAATTTGACCAAACAGTCGAGATCGTCATGCACCTTTCCATTGATCCTCGCCAAGCAGAGCAACAACTCCGTGGCTCGGTTTCCATGCCAAAAGGTGTTGGTAAATCCGCGAAAGTAGCCTGTTTTTGCCCTTCTGACAAGGTTGAAGCTGTTAAAGCAGCCGGTGCAGTTGAAGCGGGTGCTGAAGATCTCGTCAAGAAAATTGAAGGCGGATGGCTCGATTTCGATGTCGCTATCGCAAGCCCTGACATGATGCGATTTGTTGGCAAATTAGGACGTCAACTCGGACCAAAGGGACTTATGCCATCGCCAAAAGCAGGAACGGTAACCCCTGATGTAGAAACAGCCGTTGCTGAGTTCGCTGCTGGCAAAGTAGAATACCGCAACGATGATGCAGGAAATATCCACTGTATCATTGGAAAAATGAGTTTTTCTGACGAAGACCTCGTGGAAAACCTCGAATATTTCGTAAATATGATTACCAAACAGCGCCCAGCCGCAGTAAAAGGCGAATTTGTCAAGAACTGTGCAATCAGCGCAACCATGACCCCAAGCGTAAAGATTGCGGTGTAAAGTGCTGCTAGCAAAGGAATTACACAATGAGTAAACCTATCAAAGATATGATTGTAGCCGAGTATAAACGGCTGTTTGGCGATATTGGCAATGCGCTTATCATCGATATTCGTGGCATCGAAGCAAACGAAAACAACGATCTGCGTGTGGATCTTCTAAATAAGGATATCCATATTACCGTGCTCAAGAACAGTCTTGCAAAAACTGCTTTTAAGGGTACAGAACTAGAATCACTAAGCACAACACTAACCGGACCATCTGCGCTTGTCGTTGGTGGCGATTCGGTTGTTGATGTCGCTCGGAACCTCGTCGATTGGGCGAAAAAAATCAAACAATTAGAGTTGAAAGCAGCTGTACTTGATGGCGAGCTTTTCGACGGAGCTGAAGGTGTAAAACGCCTAAGCGACTTCCCAACGAAGGAAGAAGCTCAAGCAACGGTTGTCCAGTTGGTACTTTCGCCCGCTGGCAACTTGGTCAAAGCAGCAACAAGTCCCGGCAGCAATCTGCTTGGAATTATCAAAGAAATCAGGACTCGTTTGGAAGAGGGAAACACGATCGAAAAGATTGCCTAACCAACGAGGAACATAGACATCGCGTTTGGGACTGGCCCCTTGAGGGTTAAAAGTCGCACAGGGTGGCTCCTCTCCCACGCATGACACTTTTTATTGGAGTATGAAATTATGAGCGAAGAAGCAACAGCAACAAAAGAATTTGATGCAGCAATCAGTAAAATTGGCGATAAAATCGCTGGTTTGACATTGACGCAAGCAGTAGATTTAGCTGATTATATGAAGGATACCTACGGTATCGAGCCAGCAGCGGGTGGCGCAGTCATGATGGCTGGTCCTGCAGGCGGCGACGGTGGCGGCGCAGAGGAGCAAACTGAGTTTGATGTCGTCCTAGAAGCTGCTGGCGATAAGAAAATCGCGGTTATTAAGGCGGTTCGAGAGATTACAGGTCTCGGGCTCAAAGAAGCAAAAGCACTTGTCGACGAAGCGCCTAAAGCAATCAAAGAGAAATGCTCTGATGACGAAGCAAACGAAGTCAAAGCAAGCCTTGAAGAAGCAGGGGCAAGCGTTACAATTAAGTAACTCCTTGCTACGCAACAACTTAAAACGACCAGCGGCTAGCCGTTGGTCGTTTTATTTATATATAGCAATTCAGGCATCCACAAACAAAAAATCCTCGGAGGAATTATTTAGCATGTGGCCAGATCCACGCGACCGGTTGCTTGCAGAGAGGCAGCAGATTCGTTGAAATAAAAAAAAAAAAAATTAAAAAAACTCAAGTTTTATGCGCTGTCCCTTGTCGGAAAACAGGGATTCGGATACCCTACGTGGCTCGGCAGCGGCGGTCGCGGCAACTTGGAAGCACACACGAAAACATACTTTAAGACAGACAAACTGCTTTTTATCAGCAGGCATGGTCAGTTGTGAGGTTAATTTATGGCGACGAAAACGGTACGCGATTTTTCAAAACGCGGAGATGCAATTCCTGTACCACCTCTTACTCGAGTTCAAGGCGAAGCCTATGAACGACTTGTTCAATCAGACATTGAACCACTAAAACGCAATCCAATTGGAATCGAAGGTCTCCTTCGAGAAGTATTTCCAATTGAAGCTTACGACGGTTCTATGCGGGTTGAGTATTTGTATTACAAACTCGAAGAGGAACGATACACCGTTGATGAATGCAAGGAACTTCGACTGACATACGGACGTCCGTTTAAAATTGGTGTCAGGTTTATTCGCGACGGTGTCGCCGAAGTGTTAGAAGAAGAAATTTACATTGGCGAAATTCCTACCCTTATCGGCGGCGGCGAATTTATCATCAACGGTTCTGAACGATGCATCGTTAACCAACTTCACCGATCGCCAGGCGTCGACTTTTCTATCCAAGACGACACAGGTGATCGCCAACTTCACAAAGCAAGAATTATTCCAGAACGTGGTTCTTGGATTGAAATCGAAGTCACCAAAAAAGATGTTTTAGCGATGAAGATAGATCAGTCCGCGAAAATTGCTGCAACAACTTTTCTTCGTGCACTTGACGAAGATTTCAGTTCGACTGAAAAAATTCTCGACAAATTCTACGATGTCAGAGAAATGTCCGTAAATAAAATTAAACCAGAATATTACTCTGCGGAATTAATCATCGATACGGAAACTGGTGAAGAACTATGTAAAATCGGTGCACCAATTGGCGACGCATACGATGCAATCCTAGCATCAAAAATCAAGAAAATTTCTGTCATCGCTGACCCGGCTGATCCAATTATTCTGAACACACTCGCGGTAGAAAAACTAGATTTCCTTGCTGATGCAACCGAACACGAAGCTGCCCTTTTAAAAATATATGGTCGCCTACGCCCTGGCAATCCGCCGCAAGTAGACAAAGCACGGACTCTTTTTGCTGACAAATTCTTTGACGACAACCGATATCGACTTGGAAAGGTTGGTCGCTTTCGTATCAATCGAAAATTTGACCGAGACGTTGCAGAAGACATCATGCATCTTCGACCTGACGATTTCATCGCGGTTATTGAATACATGCTTGAGCTTCGTGCAAGAAAAGAAGGCGCACACATTGATGACATCGATCACTTAGGCAACCGTCGTTTACGTACACTCGACGAACTCGCCGTAGAAGAAATGCGTAAAGGTTTCTTAAAACTACGCCGTACTGTTCAAGAACGAATGAGCGTCAAGGACATGGACGAACTGAATAAAGTGGCGGACCTTGTTAACTCAAAAGCAGTGAGTTCTGCAATCGATTTCTTCTTTGGCCGAAGTGAACTTTCTCAAGTAGTTGACCAAACCAACCCGCTTTCCATGCTTGTCCACGAACGACGCCTTTCCGCCCTTGGGCCAGGTGGTTTAAATCGAAAACGTGCTGGTTTTGAAGTTCGCGACGTACACATTTCTCACTACGGTCGAATCTGCCCAATCGAAACTCCTGAAGGTACAAATATTGGTTTGATTGCATCGCTTGGCATTTATGCACAAATCGATGAATATGGTTTCATTCAAACCCCATACCGAACAGTTACTCGTAAGAAGGCGAGCGATGATGAAGTCTATCTTCGTGCAGACGAAGAAATGAACACCGTCCTAGCGCCAACCGAAGTGCTCAACGATAAAAACACTATTGACAGCGACCATGTTATTGCACGGCGCAGCGGAGATCTTACACAAGTCGATCCTTCCGAAGTTGCATACGTTGACATTTCGCCAAAACAATTGGTAGGCATTTCCGCTTCTTTGATTCCGTTCCTTGAACATGACGACGCAAACCGCGCCTTGATGGGATCAAACATGCAGCGGCAAGCTGTTCCACTGATTATTCCTGACCCGCCAATCGTAGCAACTGGCATGGAAAAAATCGTTGGAAATTACTCCGGCATGCTTTTAAAAGCTAAAAGAGGTGGCAAAATCACCTTCGTCGATGCTAAACGTATTTTGATTGACAACTCGGATGAGTACATTCTCAATACATTCCGACGATTAAACGAAAGAACATGCCAAAGCCAAAAACCTATCGTCAAGATTGGAGAACGTGTAAAAGCAGGGCAAATCATTGCCGATGGTGCTTCCACGGTAAATGGTGAACTCGCAATTGGTAAAAATGTTCTTGTTGCCTTCAATACGTTCGACGGATATAACTTTGAAGATGCGATTGTAATTTCTCAACGTCTCGTAAAAGATGATGTCTTCACTTCCATCCATATTGACTCACACGAAGTTGAAGTACGAGATACAAAACTCGGCAAGGAAGAATTTACTTGTGACATTCCTAACGTCTCCGAACGTCAATTGATGAACCTTAATGAAGAAGGCATCATTCGGCTCGGCGCTCGAGTGGGACCTAGTGATATTCTTGTTGGCAAAGTTGTCCCAAAAAGTAAAAACGAACTCACGCCAGAAGAAAAATTGCTCCATGCAATCTTCGGTCGTGCTGGCGAAGACGTCAAAAACGAATCGCTCAACGTCCCCGCCGGCAGTAGCGGCGTCGTTATTGGCGCAAAACATTTCAGCCGGCGAATGCACCTTGACGCTGACCAAAAGAAGTTGATCAAGCGGAAAATGGACGCATACGAAGATGAAATGAACGATAAAGCGATCTCTATCTTCCGTGACATGGTTGCTGAAATGAACAAAATCCTCGGCACCGAGATGGTGGACCCATCTTCTCGACAACGAGTTGGCATCTCTGATATTCCAGAAGTAATTATGGAACAAATTGAGGGCTTCTCTGAAAAATGGGTCAAGGGTTCAAAAGATTTAAAAGCTAAAGCACTAGCTGTCCATGAACAATACTGGCCACGAATTAGTGCAATTGAAAAAGAAAAAGAACGAAAAGTTTCGCATATGAAGCGCGGCGACGAGTTGCCTTCAGGTGTTCTTGAAAAAGTTGTTGTTTATCTTGCTAACAAACGGTCAATTTCGGTCGGCGACAAAATGGCTGGACGCCACGGCAACAAGGGCGTCATTGCTCGAATTGTCCCCGAAGAAGATATGCCATTTATGGATGACGGTACACCCGTTGACATTCTACTCAACCCTCTTGGCGTTCCCTCTCGAATGAACGTGGGACAGTTGTTAGAACTCCACCTTGGATGGGCGGCAAAAGTCCTCGGATTCCAAGCTGTAACACCTGTGTTTGACGGAGCGACCGAAACCGAAGTACTTGAAGCAATCCAAGAAGCAAATGACTCCGTTCTTTCGAAGCGGAAAGCATTCGAAGAAACTGGCGACAACCCAGGCGAAGCAAACGAGATCTTGGCTGAAATACCATTCGCTGGAAAAGTTCAATTACATGATGGCCGTACCGGTGAACCTTTCCACCAACCAAGTTCTGTTGGCGTTATGTACATGCTGAAGTTGCATCACTTAATTGATGACAAAATTCACGCACGTTCAACCGGCCCTTACAGTTTGATTACCCAGCAACCACTTGGCGGTAAAGCCAGAACAGGCGGTCAGCGTTTTGGCGAGATGGAAGTTTGGGCTCTTGAGGGCTACGGTGCTGCGTATATGTTGCAAGAACTTCTCACCGTCAAGAGTGACGATGTCGAAGGGCGAACTAAAATTTATGATTCTATCGTGAAGGGAAACAACGCATTGGAAGCAGGCATGCCCGTTGTCTTTGATGTTCTTTGTCACGAAATTAGAGGTCTATGTATGAACATTGAGTTGGAGAAGGATCAGGAAGAGGCTGGAAGCCTCCTTTGATCCCTCGTGTAATTCATAACGGTCTTCAACGAGTAATAGATAGGAAAAAGAAGTATGTCTGAACAAGTCTTCGATAAAGTAAACGATTATAAATCAGCACGAATTGGACTCGCGTCTCCGAGCGACATTCGGAGTTGGAGTTTTGGCGAAGTTAAAAAACCGGAAACCATTAACTACCGAACATACCGACCTGAAAAAGATGGCTTATTCTGCGAACGAATTTTTGGTCCTGAGCGCGATTACGAATGTGGTTGCGGAAAGTACAAAGGAACCAAATTCAAAGGCATCATTTGTGATCGTTGTGGCGTCAAAGTGACACACTCACGAGTTCGAAGAAAACGCATGGGACACATTAACCTTGCTGCGTCAACAGTACACATTTGGTTCTTCAAAGCGCTTCCAAGTCGCCTTGGCAACTTACTTGCTATGAAAACCTCTGATCTCGAAAAAATCATTTACTTCCAAGATTATGTTGTACTTGAAGCTGGCGATGCAGATATTGAAGGCACCCCGCTTGAATATAAGCAAGTTATTACCGAAGATCAATACCGAGAAATTCGTAGCCGAGGAGGTTATGGAGATTTCCGCGCAGAGATGGGCGCCGATGCAATTCGTGAACTTATTGAAGCGCTCGACCTGCACGAAGTTATTGCAGAAATTCGAGAGGGATTAGCAAACACAAGATCTAAGCAAAAAACAGCCGATCTTGCAAAACGTTTAAAACTTGTGGAGCAACTTAAGGGAAGTCACAACGAACCGTCATGGATGGTTCTAGATGTTGTCCCAGTGATTCCACCAGAACTGCGACCACTTGTGATGCTTGAGTCTGGCAACTTTGCGACCAGCGACTTGAACGACTTGTATCGCCGTATCATCAACCGAAATAACCGTTTGAAAAAACTAATGGACTTAAATGCTCCTGAAGTTATCATCCGTAACGAAAAACGAATGCTCCAACAAGCAGTGGACGCGCTATTTGATAACGGGCGTTGTAGACGACCAGTCCTTGGCAGTTCCAACCGCCCGCTTAAGTCTATCACTGACATGATTAAGGGCAAGCAAGGTCGCTTCCGCGAAAACTTGCTCGGCAAACGTGTTGACTATTCAGCACGCTCTGTCATCGTTGTTGGACCAAACCTAAAATTAAACCAGTGCGGACTTCCTAAGAAAATCGCACTAGAACTCTACCAACCTTTTATTATTCGAAGACTCAAGGAGCAGGGCTTAGCAGACACTATCAAATCCGCAAAACGTCTACTTGAAAGACGGGATGAGGAAGTTTGGGATATTCTTGAACAGGTCATTCATCAACATCCAGTATTGCTCAACCGTGCACCTACCCTTCACCGTATGGGTATCCAAGCATTTGAGCCTGTACTCGTAGAGGGTAAAGCGATTACATTGCATCCGCTCGTTTGTACAGGGTTCAATGCTGACTTCGACGGTGACCAAATGGCTGTTCACTTGCCACTCTCCATCGAAGCGCAAACCGAAGCGCATGTGCTCATGCTCTCGACGCACAATATTTTCTCTCCAGCACACGGCAACCCTCTCGTTTCTCCAAGTCAAGATATTGTCATGGGCGTCTTCTTCCTCACTCACATGGACTTAAATGACACACGTCCAGAAGAAGAACTCATGAAGTTCCGAAATGCACATGAAGCAATTCTTGCTTACGATTTCAAACGAATTTCACTGCAAGAACGAATCCAAATTAGACTTCCAAGATACCCAACCATCGTTTCAGATGAAAAAGGCAATATAGAACAAATGCCCGAAAGCGGCAGGATTGTTACGACGGTTGGACGCGTACTATTCAGCGAAATTCTTGCCCAAGACATGCCGTTTTACAACTGCACGCTCACGAAAAAAGGGTGCAGCCGCGTTATTGACGACACGTACGAAATCAAGGGTCGCGCAGATACACTCACGCTCCTTGACGACATGAAAGAAACCGGTTTCCGGGCGTCAACATGGTCTGGTCTCTCAATTGCAATTACCGACATGCGTATTCCATCGAGTAAACAGAATTTACTTGACCTAACACAGAAAAAAGTGGACCGTGTAGAGGACGCAACCGCTGCTGGCGCAATTACAAACCAAGAGCGCCACAACCAGCTACTTGACCTTTGGTCACATTGCCGTGAATCTCTTACTGGCGAACTTGTCAACACACTCGAGCTCGACCGACGTGATCCAAAAGATAACTCCGACTTACCCATCGACTCTAAAGATGGACTTCGCTACTTAAATCCTGTCTACTTAATGTCAACCTCCGGTGCTCGTGGCAATATCAGCCAGATGCAACAACTTGCAGGCATGCGTGGTTTGATGACAAAACCAAGTGGTGAAATTATTGAAACACCGATTCGTGCAAATTTCCGTGAGGGCTTGAACGTTCTTGAGTACTTCTCCTCAACCCACGGTGCTCGTAAGGGTCTAGCTGATACCGCATTGAAAACCGCTGACTCTGGCTACTTAACCCGTAAACTTTACGACGTTGCTCAGCCTGTTGTTATAAATGATTTTGAATGCTCCACTAAACGTGGCATTACGAAGCGTGCTGTTTACAAAGGCGATGAAATTCACGTGCACTTGCGCGAACTCATCATTGGGCGGACAAGCATGCAAACGATTATTAATCCTGTCACAGACAAGGTTATTGTTGCTAATAAGCAAATCATCGATGAAACAATCGCGGACGAACTTAATCGCCTAAATATTGACGCCGTCCAAGTCCGAAGCCCTTTGACTTGTGAATCAGCCTCTGGTTGCTGTGCGTTATGTTACGGCTTTGACCTTTCTACAAGCACCCTCGTTGAAGAAGGAATGGCGGTCGGTACGATTGCAGCACAATCCATTGGCGAACCCGGAACCCAACTTACAATGCGTACGTTCCACACCGGTGGGGTTGCGTCGCGTGAGTTTGTTGAAACAAATTATAAAGCGCCACACTCGGGCACGATGATGCTCAGAGACTGCAATGAAGTTCCACTTCCTGGAAGCAAAGATGGGCACCTAATCACACTCAAGCAAACAGGCGAACTCGTCATCGTTGATGATAAAGGTCGCGAACTTGATAAGGCATTCCGAGTTCCTTACGGTGCGATTCTACGTATGAACTCTGGCTCCAAAGTGAGAAAAGGCAATATCCTTGTTGAATGGGATCCACACGTGACCCCGGTTCTTGCAGAAAAAACCGGTACCGTTGTCTTCAAGGACATCGAAATTGGCACAACAATGCGAGAAGAAGAAACCAAGGGTGTAATGGAGTCAATCATTACTGAACACACCGGTGACTTGCATCCGCAAATTCTTATTCAAGAAGGCGAACAAACGCTTGACTTCCACCACCTCCCTGCGAAAGCGCGCTTGGAAGTAAAAAATGGCGACACCGTTGTTACAGGTCAAATGCTTGCTCGTCGTCCGCGCGAAGTCAAGGGTACTGCTGACATCGTTGGCGGCTTGCCACGTGTTACCGAAATTTTCGAAGCACGAACCCCAAAAGAGCCAGCGATTCTTGCTCAAGTAACGGGACGCGTTGATCTCAAAGCAGAACGAAAACGCGGCAAGATGGTTATTCACATTATTCCAGAAGGCGCTGATCCTGTTGAACATCTTGTTCCCCAAGGCAAGCACTTACTCGTACACACTGGCGACAATATAATCGCTGGCAGCCAGTTAACTGAGGGACCACGCGATCCGAACAATATTCTCGATATTAATGGTGAAGAAGCGTTGTACAACTATATGATCTCTGAAGTGCAGAATGTATACCGAGCACAAGGCGTGCCCGTTTCAGACAAGCATATCGAAGTCATCCTGTCCCGTATGCTCAGTAAAATTCAAGTCCAAAAAGCTGGCGATACTAATTTACTGCCGATGGATTTCGTAGAACGGTACAAGTTCCGTAACTGCAACAAAGCGCTCGATGGTTGTTTACTCATCAAGGAATCTGGTGACACCGACTTTGCCGTTGGTGACCTCGTTGAGAAAGAAACGATTAAGGAAGCGAACGCCATCGCAGAAGCCGAAGGCAAACAACCAGCAAAAACCACGCGCCCGAAAAAGGCTACCGGAAAACCGTTACTTCTTGGTATCACCAAGGCAGCATTACAATCGGAATCATTCCTCTCTGGCGCTTCATTCCAAGAAACCACGAAGGTACTCACCGAAGCAGCTCTCCGGGGCGCATCGGACGAACTAAACGGTCTCAAGGAAAACGTGCTATTGGGTCACTTGGTACCAGCTGGTACTGGCTTCGAACCATACCAAGCCATGCGAGTAAAATATCTTGTAGATCCGCTTCCAACGGACGAAGACGATGAGGACAGCATGCTCGCACGTGCAACCCAACGTGCAGAGGCTCTTGGAGCACAAGCCGAAGGTCCGACAGTGCAGGTTCCAAATACTTCAGCCCCGGTTGAGGCAGGCGAAATTTCCTGAACAAGCACACCGCAAAACACCCACCAAAAGCCTCCGCAATCGAGATTGCGGGGGCTTTTTTAATTCTTCTACGACCCACACCAAATATGACTGCCCCATTGATAGTGAAAAAATTCCTCCGAGGAATAAATATGTCTTGAGCCATATTCAATTTGGGACAGCCCCAATTCAGCACCAGAAAAGTCTATGAGGAAAATAAGTCGCAGCAAGTGGAAAAACTTGAGCAATTGCCGTTTTTTGGTTTTTTTTTGGACTTTTTCCGTGCAATCTAGATGCGTGGCTCGTAGAATAGTGGTGTATGTATGTGCCTACAAGCATATCGTATCACGTCTAAAATAGTTGCCTTTAGAGAGGCAATACCATTGCTAGTTTTCCGACTAGACCCATAGGAGTTTCCAAAGATGAAATCACGTATTCTTACCAGTTTTGCGATAATCCCAGTTTTTATCTTCACATGCTTCTTAACGGTGAATGTCGTTGCAAAGGAACGCGATATCGCTCCACTTTTGAGTGAAGATGCATGGCAAATGATTGCTGATGTTGCAGCATACCAAGAGGGCTTTACGCCGCTTAGACCACAGCAACTGCAACTCAAGCCACGTGCAAAACAACCAAAACGAGCACTTGTTAAACAACCGTACAGTAGAGTCATGGTGAAGTTTGTAGATGACTTACAAGTACGACTTGATGTGCACAACAAGCCGACATCAAAGAGTGGCATGGCAGTACAAACAATACGCGACCTTCTCGACTCCTTGCAGGTATCACTTACTAGAAGTACGCACAACTCTATCCAAAGGGTTGAGGCATTACTCAAGAAGGCGGAACGTTTAAGCCGTCGGCAACAACCAGATTTAGAAGGCGTATACTGGCTAGACGGCGAAGAGTCCTCGGTTGATGCTGCTGCAGAAATGCTCTGGACCATGAACGAAGTGGAATATATTTACTATAAACCAGTTCACGACTTGCAGCCAAAAACTGCACAAGCGCCGCAACCAATCAAGACAAACGATTTAGCGAAAACAACATCTGGGAAACAAACTGCTCCTCAAAAAACCAACATAACTGGCGCGTGCCTATTCTCGCGCGATGCATGTCAAGGACAAATGACTGAACGATTATGCATCAATCAAGGAGGAACGTTCCTTGGACCAAACTCGATTTGCCCCTCTGATGATATCAAAACTGAAAAAGACAATAACACATCAGAAGTAGTCTTGCCGGACCTTGGCGAATGTTGCCTCCTTACAGGATGTGTCAAGGTCGATACTGAAGGTGCCTGTACGGACTTTAATGGTATTTTTCTAGGCATGGTGGTTGCCCCCGCTGTTGCATGTGATTCCGCCCAAACAGATTGCCCTGCTGGACTCGGCGGCGGTCCGCTATTCGCGGATTTCAACGAGTGTGCTACTTTCGGTGATTATATTTCCTACTTTACTG